>Ga0310318_10027_pt1 | contig 17359 bp, 18 predicted proteins | sample LakEriER1TotalB5_FD_194719 | JGI IMG/M metagenome (GOLD analysis project Ga0310318, IMG submission 194719) | Enriched freshwater cyanobacterial communities from Lake Erie, Ontario, Canada - ER10.Total.B5 (v2) (version 2) | ecosystem: Environmental > Aquatic > Freshwater > Lake | place: Canada... | reverse complement strand
TGATTGGCAGAGGGGCCTCAACTGGTGTGGTGGAGTTGGTGGAGCGCTGCAGTGGCAACAAACAGGAAGGGGCGGCTCAATCTTTAGTGAGCTGGTTACTGGAGCGTTTGATTACTCAAAGGGCTGGATCTCTATGAAGCTATTTCCGCTAGCCGGGATAGTTTCAATGTTGGTTTGTATTTGTTCTTGCCAGCAGCACTTTGAAGAGCAGAAAGTGGCTCAGCTTGGCAGCCGAGAGGTGTGGCTTGGGAATAACAAAACACAAACCAAATTCAGCTCAAGCCGCAGTTTTTGGCAGTTGCCGCTTCGTCTTAGCAATCCCGGCGGCGAACAGATCAGCCTGGAGGTTCAATTGGAATGCGATGCCGCTCACCCCAGCAGTGGCGTTATCAGTTTAATAAATCTGCGGCGCCAAGACCCCCTGCTAGGCCTTGATCGGCGAGATTCTTCGTTGGAGCGGAGCTGGTCGGGTGTTGAAGGGCCACTGCCTCCGCTTTGGTTACGGCAGCTTTCTCAAGGCCATTGCGGAGTTGCAAAAATGCCCCCTCGCTGGCGCAGCATTTAAAGTGTTGAATAACCGGGGATCGATGTTGATCAAAACGCTGCAAACACTCCTCAATCCGTTCTTCAAGCAATTCACCAGACAATTGCTTGCATTGCTTCTGATTAGCAGCTTGGTTTTTGGCCTCAGTGCCTGTGGTGAATCCGCCTCAGGGCTCAGCGGTTCCTATGCAGACGACACGATCGCAGTTGCTGAAGCTCTCTTAACCACTATTTCCACCCCTGCGGAAGGTCCTGAAAGGGCTAATCAGCAAAGGGAAGCAAGATCATTGATCAACAGTTATGTGGCTCTTTATCGCCCAAATAGTTCAGTGAACGGTTTGGCTTCTTTCACAACGATGCAAACAGCGTTGAATTCCCTCGCGGGCCACTACGCAAGTTATGCCAATAGACCTTTACCAGAAGCATTGGTAAAGCGGATTGATAAAGAATTACATCAAGCGGAAATCAGTGTTACCAGGGGTTCTTAAGCAATTTGGCCATTGTGCCAACTATTTTCTTTGACTCATGGCACCTTGATCTGAGAAGCTTTCGGATTGTTCAGAGAAGCGGCCCCGTGCCGCCCGTGCATTGGCAAACGTTGTAGTTATAGGGGCACAGTGGGGAGATGAAGGCAAGGGAAAAATTACCGACTTGCTCAGCCGTTCCGCCGATGTGGTGGTGCGTTATCAAGGGGGCGTAAATGCTGGTCACACGATTGTTGTAGACGGAAAGGTGCTCAAATTGCACCTAATCCCATCTGGAATTCTTTACCCCAACACCATGTGCCTTATTGGCTCTGGCACTGTTGTTGATCCAAAGGTGTTGCTTGGGGAGCTTGAGATGCTCGCCGGCAATGGCATTGATGCCAGTGGTTTGAAGTTGGCCTCTACAGCCCACGTAACCATGCCTTACCACCGTCTGCTGGATAAAGCGATTGAATTGCAAAGGGGTAGTGGGCGTATTGGTACAACCGGACGCGGTATCGGCCCCACTTATTCAGATAAAGCTGAACGCAACGGCATTCGGGTTATTGATCTGCTTGATGAGGCGCATCTACGTGAACGCCTGGAAGTGCCGATCAAAACTAAAAATTTGCTGCTGGAGCGGATTCACGGCATTGAACCTTTAGATGCAAATGAAGTAATCGCCGAATACGCAGCCTATGGCCGCAGGTTGGCGCCCCACGTGGTGGATTGCATTCGTAGCATTCATGGAGCGGCAAAGGCCCGTAAAAATATTTTGTTTGAGGGGGCCCAGGGAACCTTGCTTGATCTTGATCACGGCACTTATCCCTACGTAACTTCATCAAACCCGGTGGCCGGTGGCGCTTGCATTGGTGCGGGTGTGGGTCCAACACTGATCGATCGTGTAATTGGCGTTGCCAAGGCCTACACCACCAGGGTGGGTGAAGGGCCTTTCCCAACCGAATTAGAAGGTAGCTTGTCTGATCACCTTTGCGATCGCGGTGGGGAATACGGCACCACCACTGGCCGCCGCCGCCGCTGTGGCTGGTTTGATGGTGTGATCGGTAGGTATGCGGTTGAGGTTAATGGAATCGATTGTTTAGCGATTACCAAATTGGATGTGCTCGATGAGCTTGATCAAATTCAGGTATGTGTTGCTTATGAACTTGATGGAGAGCGAATTGTGCATTTCCCTAGTAGTTCTGGTGATTTTGCCCGCTGTCAACCAATTTATGAAACCTTGCCTGGTTGGCAAACATCAACGGCTGATTGTCGGCGCTTAGATGAGCTGCCCCCCACTGCTATGGCTTATCTGCGTTTTCTAGCTGAATTAATGGAGGTGCCAATCGCCATCGTTTCACTTGGAGCAAGCCGCGATCAAACAATTGTGGTGGAGGATCCCATCCACGGACCTAAACGAGCACTTCTAAGCGCATGACGGCAATTCGATTTGATGTGGTTGCCATCGGTAATGCAATCGTTGATGTTTTAACCCAGGCCAGCGACCAATTTCTTATTGAACAAGGTCTTGGGAAAGGCACCATGGCCCTTCTCGATCAAGTCCAGGCGGAAGAGCTTTACAAAGCCATGGGCTCAGGGATTGAAAGCTCCGGTGGTTCTGCTGCAAACACAATCGCAGCCGTTGCTCAATTGGGAGGTAGGGCAGGTTTTATTGGCCGGGTTCGCAATGATCAGTTGGGGGAAATATTTGCCCATGATTTAAGGGCCACTGGGGCATGTTTTGATACCCCTGCCGCTGAAGTTGGTGCTGCCACTGCGCGCTGCATGATTCTTGTAACCCCTGATGCGCAGCGCACCATGGGTACATTTTTAGGGGCATCGATTGCTCTAGATCCAAATGATTTAGATCTTTCGATGGTGCGGCAAACCAAAGTTTTATATTTAGAAGGCTATTTGTGGGATGCAGAAGCAGCAAAAAAAGCATTTTTAGCTGCAGCAGCTGAAGTAAAAGCCCATGGAGGAGAAGTTGCTCTTAGTCTTTCAGATCCTTTCTGTGTTGATCGCCATAGAACAAGTTTTCTAGAGCTTGTGGAGGGCCATGTTGATATTTTGTTTGCTAATGAAGAAGAAATTAAAAGCCTTTACTTAACTGATTCATTTGAACAAGCCACTGATTTGGTTAGAGGTCATTGCAAACTAGCCTGCCTAACCCGAAGCTCTCAAGGATCTTTGGTGTTAGCAGGAGATGCCACCCATGTGATTCCTGCTTACCAATTGGGAGAGTTACTCGATACCACTGGTGCGGGTGATTGCTATGCCGCTGGCTTCCTTTATGGCTACACCAAAGGTTGGAGTGCTGAACGTTGCGGCAATGCTGGTTCGATTTGTGCAGCCCAGATTGTTACCCAAATGGGCCCCCGATCGCAGGTTGATCTTTTGGGGCTAATTAATACTTATTTACCTATTAGTGATTAACGTTTTGTGTATTGTGATACAAAATTGCTGAGTCTTCCCCTGTTCCAAATTCCGATTGCCATTTAGATATTTCCGATATTTTTTCTGAATCTGTTGCCTGACCCATGGCAAGCGCAAAGTATAACTCTCCGGAGTTTAGTGCTTGAAGTTCTTGCATTGACTCATTTGTAGATTGATTGCTAAAATCAGCAAAATCAGAAGTTGCGTCAGACATGCTTATGGTTTCTTGCGATGTATCAATTGTTTCTGAAGTTACTTGAATGTTGTTAGATGTATCTGCTGCACTAGATTCTCTTGGGCTTATTACGGCTTCTTCTGCTACTACCACTACTTCTTCTACTAGTATGTCGAGGATCCCTTTCTCGCTGGAAGGTATGATAATTATGTCTGAAGTAGCTAAAGGGTAGGTTTAGAGAATTTTTTCCGGCTCCTCAGCTAAATCGTTCATTTTAGTTGGATAATTATCTCAATAGTAGATAAATGATCTTAATTTTGCAATAAAATTTTGATTTTGTAGCAACCTTATTTGTTATTCATTTTTACATAATTCGTGGAAATTCTTCGGGTGGCCAATTTGGGCAATTAGTTCTTTGCTATTTAAACCAGCGCCAGCAGGGCGGGAAAGCAAAAGCAATTGCAGATTTAAGGCTTCACAAAGTTCATGCCAATGGGCCTCATTACATCCACCGGATTGGCGGGTAAGTACCCCATGGCATCCCCATTGGCGGCACAGAGCAGCCTCAACGGCCCATTTGCTTTGGTGGGGCTTGAGGCAGGCGATTTTGTTAGCTGGTAAGCCAAGTGTGAGGGCAGTTTGCAGTGCTTTAGGGCTTGGCAATAGGCGTACGCAGTGATCGCTAGCTCTGCTGTGTTGTAGTGCTTTGCTCAATTCCCTTGCCCCAAGGGCTAGGAGTAATACCTTCCCCTCTAAAGCTTCATTATTTAGGGCGACAAGATTTGGTAGGAGCTTGGCTCTCCCTGGAGCCAGCTCCGGCCGCCAGTAGCGCAGCAATGGTTGTTGCAGATCAGAGCAGGCTTGATTTAATTCTCGATGGATTTCGCGAGCAAAAGGGTGGGTGGCATCTATTACCCAGCGGCAAGGCCAAGAACTTATCGCAGCCTTCAATTTTTCCCCGGCACCTAACGCTCCGATCTTTATTTCTAGGCACGGATGGCTTGGATAAACCCTTGCTGCAGCTTCCGAAACCACACTTACCCTTAAATGCCACCCCTTTCCCAGCAGGTTGTTGGCGAGATAGGGCCCTTCGCCCGTACCACTGAGTAGCCAGAGCCGCTGGTGGCTGGTACCTAATTGGGGGAGAATAAAAGCCACGGTTGCGTTTTTGTTGTGAATCAATGCCTGCTGGAAGTGGAAGTGCTGGAAGCTCCAAAAATCAGATACACCCAAGACAACCAAACTCCGATCGCTGAAATGGCAGTGAGGCTTGAGGGATTAAGACCTGAAGACCCCGCTGGTGAATTGAAAGTGGTGGGTTTTGGCAGCTTGGCCCAAGATCTGCAGAATCGCGTAGTGGTTGGTCAACGCTTGGTTGTAGAGGGTCGCTTGCGAATGAATACGGTGGCTCGCCCTGATGGAGTGAAAGAGAAAAAAGTGGAATTCACACTTTCTCGTTTGCATCCTTTGGGGGCGCCTTCTGTTTCATCTGCAGCTTCAATCTCCCCAGCTGCCGCCATCCCTGCTCCTATTCCTGTAGCGGCGCCAACCAAGGTAACTACACCCGCTGCGCGCCCATCAGATGCACCAAGTTGGAATACTGGCCCGCTAGTTGATCTTCCAGAAGATGAAATTCCTTTTTAACCAGAAGCTGAAGCTTAAAAATTAATTTTGCTTTGATTTTTCGCATGCCAGCTCCAACAGCTGGCCCAGTTCCCTCTCGAGGGCTGCTAAATCCAGGCGCAATTCAGGCCACTTGCCGCCATCGAGTTCTCTTAGCAACCAACGGCGATCCTGCTCAAGGACCTGTATCAGTTCTGCAGCACCATTGCATTCATCCGTCATTCGACTATTGCTCATTTTTTAAATAAACTCCCGCAATCTGCAGGGCTTTAGGAGAGGATAGCGAAATGCAAGGTCTCTTTTCACCTGGTTCTGTTTTAACCGTATTGGGTTCGGTGCTCACGGTTATTGGTTCTGTGGCATATGCCACAGACGCGCCCAATTTGAGTTTGCCAACGATTTTTTACGGCATTCCAATTTTTCTTGGGGGCCTAGCTCTTAAATCATCAGAACTGCCCCCCGTGCGCCGGCTTACGCCCGCGGCTCAATGCAAAGAGCTGAGGGAATCCAGCGCCACCGAGGGCCAACTGAAGTTGCTTAAGGATGTTGTGCGCTGGCGTTATGGCCAAAAAGCCCATTTAGAAAGTTCCCTAGAAGCCCTCAAGCTGTGGGATGACGACAACCCACCCCAGATTGAAACTATTGAGGAATACAACCATGAAGGGCGTTATGCCTTGCGGTTACGAGTTAGTTTCAATTCAGTGCCAAGGGAGCGCTGGCAGGCCCTGGAGGGAAGGCTTGGCAGATTTTTTGGGCCTGGCCTAGAGGCGCGTTTGGAAGATGAAGGGCCTGGTGCTTTAAATATCTGCTTTATCCAGCCATGCCAATAGATCCGCAGATTTCCAACCACGACGCCCTGCGGGTGGAAGTGCTGAGCGAAGCACTTCCTTTTATTCAACGTTTCAGTGGCCGCAGGGTCGTTATTAAATACGGCGGTGCCGCGATGGTGGAACAACACCTTCGTGAGGCAGTTTTTCGTGACATCGCGCTTTTAGCAAGTGTTGGGGTGCGCCCTGTAGTGGTACATGGGGGCGGGCCAGAGATCAATCAATGGTTAAAGCGGCTAGCAATTGAAGCAGTGTTTCAAGAGGGTTTGCGTGTTACGGATCCCGCCACAATGGATGTGGTGGAGATGGTTTTGGTGGGCAGGGTTAATAAGCAGATAGTTAATGGTTTAAATCAAGTTGGGGGAAAGGCTGTGGGTTTCAGCGGCGCCGATGGAGACCTTGTAAGGGCACGAACCCATGGCGATGGTTCCCTTGGTTTAGTGGGTGATGTGGCGAGGGTTGACCCTGCTGTGATTATTCCCCTTTTGGATTTGGGCTACATCCCTGTGATTTCTAGCGTTGCTCCAAATTGCAAAGGTCAGTCTTACAACATCAATGCAGACACAGTGGCCGGTGAATTAGCAGCTGCTCTTGATGCTGAAAAACTAATACTTCTCACAGATACCCAAGGCATTTTGCGAGATCGCAATGATCAAGGTTCCTTAATTCGCCATAGCAGTTTGGCCGAAGCTAGGGAACTTATTTCCACCGGGGTGGTGGCTGGTGGGATGGTGCCCAAAACTGAATGCTGTATTCGCGCTCTAGCTCAGGGGGTTAGAGCTGCCCACATCGTTGATGGACGTGTGCCCCACGCCCTTTTGCTCGAAATTTTTACTAAAGAGGGAATCGGCACGATGGTGGTAGGCAGCAGCATGGGTTAAGGCAAATGCAACCTGAAGTGCGCAGCGCCCTTGCTTCTGGCGAATATCGCAAAGTGGTTGATTTGCTGCTGCCACTGAAAGCGCAATTTCCTGCATCTTGCAGCGAAGGGGCCGAACTAAGGCTTTGGCTTGCAACTGGTTATCAAGGTTTAAACGAGCAATCAAGTGCAGTTGCATGTTGCCGCGAGGTGTTGTTATTGGGTGGCAGTGAACAACGCCGCCAGGCGCAAGCTGTATTGGCAATTATTGAAGCTCCGGTTTTGCAGCGTCAGAAGGAATGGTGCATTGAATTACCCAGCCTTGGCGATAGCCCGCCCCTTGAAGGATTAGCTAAAGGGGTTAGCAAGCCAAACAAAAAGCTTGTTTGTAAAACAGGCGCTCCGCCTGCACCACCTGTGGGCCGCACCAGAGCGCCACTCGGTTTTGCCTTAGTTGCTGGTCTGTTTTTAGTTTTTATCACATTTTTATTGTCTGGTTGCGTGAGGGTTGATGGCACTATTGAATTTCACGGACCCGGCCGGCTTCAGTTTCAGCAGCAGTTGGAGCGGCAACCCCCCAGCCGCAGCAGTGTTATAAGGCTGCAGCAATTGGGGCCTCAAATAGAAGCTGAGCTGAAGAACTTCGAACAGCGTTATGGCATTGCTGTGCAAGCACCAAAACTGCAGTGGCAAGAACAGAACTGGCTAATTGGGGTGCAACAACAATTTAATTTGGAATGGGATTTAAATGATTTAGATCCAGTTGCTGGTTTGTCTTTACATCTACATCTAAAACCTTTGGCCCTCAAAGCTGTGGAGTTGGCAGAGCCGTTTGCGGTGCAACAAGAAAGTTCAACAACGTTGGATTGGCAGCTTTTGCCAGGTGAACTTAACAGCTTTGCTTTTTCTTGCTGGCGTTGGAGTGGTTTGGGTTTAGGGGCAATATTTATTTCTTTGTTGTTGACGCTGAGCCTGCTACTGCAAAATTTGAGTTCTAAAGCTCCATTGGGTCGGGATCGATAGATAAATGAACTCCTTTTGGTAGTAACCGCCTAAGGATTTGTTCAGATGGCAGTGGGATAGGGCTATCGGGAGGCCCTTGCAGTAAAAGTTGCCAGCGGCTTAAGCCAGCTACCCGGGCCCTTGGAGCAGGGGCCGGACCAATCGCAAGCCAATTAGCTTCCTTTAGCTGATTGGCTACATGACTTAGCAAAGTAGCGGCGCCACTTGCGGTGAGGCTGGCATGCGGGCCGGCAAATCTGAGCAAACAGGCGCGGCTGTAGGGCGCGAGGCGAGCTATTCGCCTAACGGCCGCTTCCTCTTCTAAAAATTCACCGTAACTGCCTGCGATCAAATGTTGAATTACACGATGATCTGGGTCGTAAGTTTGGACCAAAACCTCTCCGGGTTGTTCGCCTCTGCCGGCCCGCCCTGCCAATTGCAGTAGTAGTTGCAAGCTTTGTTCCGCGGCCCGTAGATCAGGGCGATGCAGTAATCCATCGGCTGCTAACACTGCTGCCAAAGTCACTTTTGGTAAGTCCATTCCCTTTGCCAGCATCTGAGTACCAACTAAAACGTCTGCTTCCCCAGCGGCAAAACGCTCCAAAAGTTGCTTATGTCCATCGCGCCCTCTGGTGCTGTCTCTGTCAAAGCGTAAAAGACGTATTCCCTCAAGTTCAAGTTCAAGCTGTTCCAGAACTTTTTGGGTGCCAGCCCCAAATGGTTTAAAAGCTGTTGATCCGCACTGTCCGCAGTTAGTAGCTATTTCTTCTCTGTGGTCGCACCAATGACAACGCAGCCAGCTGTGGCCATCGGAATTGCGATGCACTGTTAATGAAACATCGCAATGGGGGCAAGTAACGGCTTGACCGCAACTACGACAGCTTAAAAAAGTGCTGTAGCCGCGTCTTGGCACCAGAACCACCGCTTGTTGCTTTCGTTCAGCCAAACCACTGAGCCGCTCTAAAAGAGGCCTACTCAGGAGACGTCGATTGCCATCTGCAAGTTCCAGCCGCATATCCACCACTTGCACTGGTGGTAGCGGCCTGGCTGCAATGCGCTGAGGCAAGCGCAGTAAGCCGATGCTGTTATTTGGTTTTTGGCAGGCGAGCCAGGTTTCAAGGCATGGGGTGGCACTACCTAAAAGGATCCTGCACCCTTCATGTTCCTGCCGTAAACGAGCCACTTCGCGGGTGTGATAACAAGGCATTGGTGCTTCTTGTTTATAGGAACTGTCGTGTTCCTCATCAAGCACGATTAAGCCCAGTTTTGGTAGCGGCAAAAAAATTGCTGAGCGGGTTCCCACCACTACGCAAGGACTGCCCGAACGGCAATAACGCCAGGTGGCCAGACGCTCTCCTTCGCTTAACGCTGAGTGATAAGGCACTGCAGCATTGCCAAATCGCCGTTGGCAGCGTTCCAGTAATTGGGGGATTAAACCAATTTCTGGCGTAAGCATTAACACGCTCCTGCCGGCTTCCAGTTCAGGAATGCAACAACGCAGATAGATCTCAGTTTTACCGGAACCTGTTACTCCCCACAGCAGCCATTCCTTTTGCTCGCGCTGATGCTCGAAGAGCTGCAGCACATTGGCTTGATCTGGATTTAGTTCTGGCGGAATTTCAAGATTTCTTGCCGGGCTAGAAGGCCAGCCCTGGGGGGGTTTTGTTTGATTGCTTAGTTCAACTAATGCCTTTGCTTCAAGCAACTTCAATAGCGAACGGCTATACCCATTGAGAACAAGCTCTTGAACCGGCTTGGGCCCCTGTTGCTGCAAGAGTTCGAGCAAAAGTTGCTGCTTTGCAGTTACTGCAGTTGCAAGGTTTAGATGGCTATGTCCTTGTTTTGGAATCGCCCTCGCTATAAGTTGCTTGCGACCCAAACCAACAGCCTGTTGTTTCTTGCCTAACCAGCCATTGGGTAAGGCGGTTTTAAGAACCTGAAAAGTAGCTGTATGGCATTGATTTGCCACTGCAATAAGTAACTTTTGCCATTTTTCATTTATTGCTGCAGGTTCGAGTCGCTCTAGTACAGGCTCAAGGTTGATGCCCTCGGGAATTGCGGCATTTGTTTCATTTACTAACCCATTGTGAAGTTTTCCACGTAATTTCACCCTTACCAAATCACCAACTTGTAAGACCATGTCAGAGCCGTTGCTGTAGCTAAGAAGTAAGCCTTCTCGACCCGCTTCCACCCACACACTTACAGCCGTTGCAAGCCCGCCCACTAGGTATTTGCCGTTTTAAAAACCTAACCTCTTATCAAAACCCACTTATTGATTACTTGCCGTTCTTCTGATCTTTTCTTAAGATAATTGTGTTGGGCTGTTCAGCAGCTCCTGGAGCACAGCGGAGCTTCAGCCAGTGGGTAGACCTTGGGAAGCTTGCTTCGGGTCTGCGATCACCCCTGACAACCCTGCTAAACCCCTTCGCCAGCTGAGCATGGCGGAATTTCTATAGAAATTTATTGCCTTGGTCTGATTATTCAGGTTGAGGCACGCATTTGTTTGCATCCCCTGTTTGCATTTTTGTTCGCATGACTGCTACTGCCGTTTCTGAATCCTTGGCCCCTTTGGAGCTGGAAATTCCCGCAGTTGCGGAAATTATGCCTATTTCTGAAAAGCTTGTAAAAAAAGTTGCTGTTAAGGCGAAAACCGCAGTAAAAACTCCCATAGTTAAAGCTGATGTAGCACCAAAGGCTGTTGCAAAGCCAAAGGCTGTTGCAAAGCCAAAAGCTGAAGCAAAACCAAAAGCTGTTGCGAAGCCAAAAGCTGTTGCGAAGCCAAAAGCTGAGGCAAAGCCAAAAGTAGAAGCTGTTGCAAAACCAAAAGCTGAGGCAAAGCCGAAGGCCGTTGCAAAGCCAAAGGCAGAAACTACTACTAAGCCTGTCACAAAAAATACAAAAACCGCCCTAAAAACAACAACTAAAACAGCTCAAAAAACCACTTCAAAAGCTGCAGTTAAACCATCTTCGAAAAAAGCAACTACCAGCTCTGCCAAGTCTGCCTCTAAAAGCGGGCCAAAACCTTCAACTCTTGATGAACCCACCATCGAAGTGAGCGCTGAAGAGTTACAGGAGATGGCCGATGCTCTTGCATCAGATTCAAAAGAAATTAAGGGCTCTGCAAAGGCCGCAAGTATTAAAATTGGACCCAAAGGTGTTTATACAGAGGATTCAATTAGGGTTTATCTGCAAGAGATAGGCCGCATCCGCTTACTGCGAGCAGACGAAGAAATTGAATTGGCGCGTAAAATTGCTGATTTACTACAACTAGAGGAACTAGCTAACCAATTCGAAGAAGATAATGGTCATTACCCTGACAATAAAGAATGGGCAGCATTAGTTGAAATGCCTTTGATTAAATTCCGCCGCCGCTTGATGCTCGGCAGGCGGGCAAAGGAAAAAATGGTGCAATCTAATCTCCGATTAGTAGTATCTATCGCTAAGAAATACATGAATCGGGGTTTATCTTTTCAAGACTTAATCCAGGAAGGCAGTCTTGGGTTGATTAGAGCAGCTGAAAAGTTTGACCACGAGAAAGGTTATAAATTCTCCACTTATGCCACTTGGTGGATTCGTCAAGCAATCACTAGAGCTATCGCTGATCAAAGCCGTACGATTCGCTTACCAGTTCATCTATACGAAACGATCTCACGGATTAAGAAAACAACCAAAATACTTAGCCAAGAATTTGGCCGTAAGCCCACTGAAGAAGAAATCGCAGAATCAATGGAAATGACCATTGAGAAATTGCGATTTATTGCTAAATCAGCTCAGCTTCCAATCTCTTTGGAAACACCAATTGGGAAGGAGGAAGATTCACGACTTGGTGATTTTATCGAAGCTGATATAGAAAATCCTGATCAGGATGTAGCAAAGAATTTACTTAGGGAAGATCTTGAGGGTGTACTTGCAACTCTTAGCCCTAGGGAAAGGGATGTATTGCGTTTGCGCTACGGCTTAGATGATGGCAGGATGAAAACGCTAGAAGAAATTGGTCAAATATTTGATGTAACACGCGAACGCATTCGCCAAATAGAGGCAAAAGCTTTACGTAAATTGCGCCATCCCAACCGCAATGGCATATTAAAAGAGTATATTAAATAATATTATTGTGATTTTAGAAGATCTCAGGGGCTTACGATCCGCTCCAATTTTATCTCCGCAAGATAAGCAACAACTTGCCACTGATCTTAAGCAACGCATTGCGGCTTGCGATTGGTTCACTATCGGAGTAATGGCGCCCACTGCAAATGATGCACTTATTAGTTTGCGACAAATGGAGGCATTTTGGAATTGGCTTCCGCTCCAATTCCAGGATTCGAGCCCTTTGCCACAGGGGCCTGTTTTCCTTAAAGGAAACCAACGCACCGGAAAGTTGATGCTGCGTTTTGAAGAAGGCCTGGGGGAGGGATTGTTAATCAGTGGGCAAGCCCCTTCTAACCCTGCTGCAGAAGACACTTGGGGCCCCTTACCCCTTGATTTCTTTAAGTAGCTCGAATGTTTTAGTGTCTACCTAAGTAGGCTTTTCAAAAGTTTCAAATAACCACAGCACAGATAACCAACGCTCAAATGACAACCCCCATCCTAAGAATCGCTTCCCGCCGCAGCCAGCTTGCGATGGTGCAAACCGAATGGGTGCGAGATCAGTTGCTCTTAGCCCATCCAGGCCTAGAGATCAGCATTGAAGCGATGGCAACTCAAGGCGACAAAATACTAGATGTTGCACTAGCTAAAATTGGCGATAAGGGCCTCTTTACAAAAGAATTAGAGGCTCAAATGCTAGTTAACCATGCAGATATCGCTGTTCATAGTCTTAAGGATTTACCAACTAACCTCCCCGATGGCTTGATGCTTGGTTGTGTAACCGAACGGGAAGATCCTGCAGATGCTTTGGTAGTTCATGCACGCCATCAGGATAAAACCCTCGCCAGCTTGCCAGCAGGCGCAGTAGTTGGAACTAGTTCATTAAGACGTTTAGCCCAATTAAAATATCATTATCCTCACCTTCTTTTTAAAGATGTAAGAGGTAATGTGATTACACGTTTAGAAAAGTTAGATTCTGGTGATTATGACTGTTTAATATTGGCTGCCGCCGGTTTAGGGCGTTTGGGTCTTGGTAATCGCATTCATGAACTTATCGATCCAAGCATTTCGCTTCATGCAGTCGGTCAGGGCGCTCTAGGGATCGAATGTCGCATTGCAGATCCTAAAGTATTGACACTAATAAAAGTGCTTGAGCATCGTCCAACCGCGTTGCGATGTTTAGCTGAACGCTCATTTCTACGCAACCTTGAAGGGGGCTGCCAGGTTCCAATTGGTGTGAATTCTAGTTTTGAAAACGGCAATCTGCATCTCACCGGCATGGTGGCCAGCCTTGATGGATTGCGCTTGATTCGCGATCAGGCAAGCGGACCTGAATCAGATCCCGAATCAATAGGAATTGCCTTAGCTGAAAAACTACGTAGCCAGGGTGCTGGAGAGATACTCCAGGAGATATTTGCGAATGTTAGATCCCAAAGCTGAAGCTACTGCAGCTCCATTTCAATGGGGGTTATTAGCTTGGGCGGCTTTAGTTGGTTTATCAACTGGCTTTGCAATTGTTGGTTTTCATTATTTACTTGGATTTATAAATAATTTTATTTATGGCCCTTTTGTTGCTTTTGTGATTGATGCGGTTGGCCCTCACCCAGTGTTGCCTGAGGTGTTGCCCCCCCCGCCACCAGCGGCTACCTCCACGCCATTGCAATCCTTGTTGCAAATTGGCCTTGGCGGTTTGGGAGTGTTATCTACTCCAGCCGCGCTGCCTCCGGAACCCGTATTGCCACCGATACCAATACCTCCTCCTTGGTTGAGTAGTTGGCCTGTGGTGTTAGGGCCACTTCTTGGGGGCGTATTAGTTGGCTTATTGAGGTTAATCACAAAAGATCTCGGTCCCAGCTTGCCCAGTTTGATGGCGATGGCTGATGGCCGTATGCAAGCAGAGCCACGCCTGCCCTTTGCTCGCTTGGTGGGTGCCTCTATCAGCCTTGGCAGTGGAGCTTCCCTTGGCCCAGAGGGTCCAAGTGTTGAAGGTGGCGGCAATATCGGTTTATGGCTTGGCAAGCGGGCCGGCTTACCCCCTGATTCCCTCAAGGCGCTTGTGGGCGCAGGAGTTGCGGCTGGCTTAGCTGCAGGTTTTAGAGCGCCTATTGCAGGGGTGTTTTTTGCGTTTGAAGGCGCCTACAGCACAATCCCAGGAAGGCCCAGTTTGCGGGCTGTGTTGGTGGCCGCTGTTACTTCTACTTTAGTTACGCAATTGGGCCTGGGTGATACACCGATTTTTCGATTGCCTGCCTACGAAGTTAGATCCCCTTTGGAACTACCTTTGTATCTGGGCCTCGGCTTATTAGCTAGTTTTGTGTCTTGGGGTTTGGTGCGTTTATTAGCGATTGGCCGTAGTGAATTTGTTCAAATTAAGTTAGGGAAAATGCCCCCTTGGTTATTAACTGGTGCGGGCGGTTTAGCAGTTGGTTTATTAGCGCTTGGCTTCCCGCAGGTTTTAGGGGTTGGTTACGACACAATTGAATCTCTTTTAGGTTCTGGTGGTGGAATTAGTTTGCTCACTTTGTTGGGCTTATTATTAGTTAAATTACTGGCTACCGCGATTAGTAATGCCACCGGATTTATAGGGGGTGGTTTTGCGCCATCCTTATTTTTAGGAGCAGTACTGGGAAATTTTTATGGGCAACTTCTCGGCGATGGGGGTTTTGGTTTACCTGTAGCAGAAGCTCCTGCTTATGCCATGGTTGGCATGGCCGCTGTACTAGCCGGGGCGGCGCGAGCTCCCCTCACTGCGCTTTTGTTGTTATTTGAGTTGACCCGCGATATCAGGATTGTTTTGCCACTGATGGCAGCAACTGGTTTGAGCGCTCTGCTGGTGGAGCGCTGGCAAGGATTGGCTGATCCCGGTTTGCTGGGCCCTGATCCAGCGGAAGAGCAACGCAGAGCTCAATTGCAACAATTGCCTGTATTAGATGCATTAGAGCAAGAGGCGCCATTGGTTCTACCTGCTGATCTTGCCCCTGCCACAGCTCTTGGAATGTTGCTTGATGCCCGCGGCCACTGCTTACTCGTGGAGCAATCAGGCTGGATAAAGGGTTTGATTACACTGGCTGATTTGCAACAGGTACTCAATTCAAATAGAAGTATTTCTTTTCTATCTGATTGTTTACGTAGCGAATTAGTATGGTTGCCAATATCTGCAGACTTAAGTCGTTTAGAAGATCAATTAAGACCCAATGGGTTACGCCAGTTACCTCTATTTCTTGTTGAAGATGGCCTTTCCGCTCAACTTCCTCAGGGTTTGCCTCCAGAGGGCTTAGCTGTTACTCAGTTGCGCGGTATTGCAAGCAGAGATGGTATGAGTAGGGCCTTGGCAAGGCGTCTTAAACCCGACGTAAAAGTTGAGATCCTGGTGCTGCCACCATAACTAATATTCATTACCGATTGGCCAACTAAGGCGCATCTAGCTATACCAGCAAATAATCAGCTAAAAACATAGTCTACCCTTTCCCTTCGTTTCATTATATTTATTATTGCCTCTATCTGTTAGATCGCGTAGAATATTTTGGCTAAGAAAAGATCCCATTAATCAAACGAGTGGAATTGCTAAGGCTATTGGCAGGATCAAATTTAATGTTTTTAGGCCCATTGCAACCTGAGGAAGGCCAAGTTGAGGTAGTTGTTGGATTATGGCGCTATTGTATAGTTATTAATTTCTTTTTTACCTTCATGACTGCTACGTTATTGCCTGCTTCAGAAATTGAGCAACTAGAGAACTTATTGCCAGATTGGGAATTTCTTGATGGCAAACTAAAGAGGCAATGGCGATTCAATGATTTTCCTCAAGCGTTTGCTTTTATGGTGAGAGTAGCGTTTATAGCTGAAACTATGGGCCATCATCCTAATTGGAGTAATTCATGGAATTTAGTAACTATTGAACTTATCACCCATGACCTTGGCGGTTTAACAAATCTTGATATTAAGTTAGCCCAACAGATCAATTGCTGTGTATAATTCGACTAATTAAATTCCATAAATTGAAAATGAATCAGGTAAATAGCCAGTTAGAATTGCTCAATGCTGCTTCCTCCTTTTACTCTATGGTGGCAAGACTTGCATTAGTTGAGGCTGATATACCATTTCATAATCATATGTTAGATATTCACTTCGCAAAGCAGCAGTTGAGTGATAGATACCGTGAACTAAATCCTCAGATGACGGTTCCAACTTTACGTGGTGATAATCTTTTGCTAACAAGCAGTAAGGATATTTTGCAATGGGCAGCCTGCCAGGCTGGCTCTAGTTGGATGGATTCTGATACCAGTTTCACCTTTTTAATTAATGAATTAGTTTCTAGTTATTATTCAATTTCAATTGAAGATCTTACTTTCGGCAAGTGGCTTTCAACTAGTAAAATTTTGGCCTTTGTTTTCCCTCGAATGCTTGCATCAACAGTAACCCGCTTGGAAAATCAATTGAATTCCATTGATTCACTTTCTCCTGTTGATATTACTGCGCTAAAAAATAAAGCTCAACTGAATCGCTCAAGGCTTGCTTACTTTACAGAGGGCTCCCAAATACAAAAATTAGAGGATATGAGGCTGAAGTGGAGCAATTATTTACATACTATTCCTTTGATTGAATCTAACCAATTTATTCTTGGCGACCGCTTTAGTAGTATTGATATATTGCTAGCTGTTTTATTCGCTCGTCTTACTATGATTAATGAAACAAGCTTGATTGATAGGCCAGACCTCCAGAATTGGTGGATCAAAGTGCAACTTCGTGGTAGTTTATGCGTGGCAGATGTATGGATGCGCATGCAACGTCGCCGCTTACTGCTAGCTGCGTGGAAGGCTCGGAATACAGTTATTAACTAAACATTAATTTATTATTTTCATTGCTAACATTTATGGCACTTCCGGAGCAATAGCGACCAGCTAATATTAATTTAGCAATTTGTGTTTCCAGCTCTTTTTGAATTGCACGCTTTATTGGCCTTGCGCCATACACAGGATCATATCCAGCGGTTGCAATTAAATCTAGAGCCTCATTACTTATGTTAAGAGTTATTTTTCGTTCTTCTAATCTTTTAGCCAACCTTTCTATTTGCAGACCAACAATTTCGCGTAATTCATCAGCTTTTAAGCTATGAAAAATAATGATCTCATCTAATCGATTTAAAAATTCTGGTTTAAAATGAGAACGCAATACCTCCTGTACACTTGTTTCCATTTCGCCATGCCGGCTATCATCTCCACCTAACTCAATTATTGATTGGCTACCGATATTACTAGTTAAAATTAATACAGTGTTTGTAAAATCAACTGTGCGGCCCTGGCTATCTGTAGCACGGCCATCATCAAGAATTTGCAGCATTACATTGAAT
>Ga0310318_10025_pt1 | contig 18382 bp, 18 predicted proteins | sample LakEriER1TotalB5_FD_194719 | JGI IMG/M metagenome (GOLD analysis project Ga0310318, IMG submission 194719) | Enriched freshwater cyanobacterial communities from Lake Erie, Ontario, Canada - ER10.Total.B5 (v2) (version 2) | ecosystem: Environmental > Aquatic > Freshwater > Lake | place: Canada... | reverse complement strand
GCCGTAGCCACCGCCACCACCGCCGGGACGACCACCGCCGCCGCCGCCGTAGCCGCCACCACCGCCGCCGGGGCGACCGCCGCCGCCGCCGCCACCGCCTGTGCGAGGTTCAGCTTTATTTACACGGATCATGCGACCCATCCATTCGACATCTTGAAGATCGTCGATGGCTTTTTGTTCATCAGCCTCGTTAACGAGTTCCACAAAAGCAAAACCGCGCTTGCGGCCAGTTTCGCGGTCGAGGGGGAGGCTGCATGATTTCACCTCGCCGTATTCAGTAAAAAGGTGGCGAAGATCCTCCTGCTCCGCATCAAAGGAGAGGTTGCCAACGTAGAGAGTCATTAAGGTGGAAAGCTTGAGGCAGGTCATTCGGAAGGAAGGGTGTTTAAACCACAAACCTTCTGGATTCCTTTTTACTTTACAGGTTGGCTCGACTCCCCCCTTGTGGTTCGATTTCTACACACAGCCGATTGGCAGTTAGGAAAACCCTATGGGAGGGTTAAAGATCCTGAAAAACGGGCACGTTTGAAGCAATTGCGTTTTGCCATTGTTGAGCAACTAGCTCAATTGGTAAAAACCAAGGCGCTGGATTTTGTATTGGTAGCTGGTGATCTATTTGACTCAATAGAACCAACCCGCGCAGATGTGGCGCAGGCATGCAGCGCAATTGGAGTTATTGACGCACCTGTTTTTGTAATTCCAGGCAACCACGACCACGGCGGGGTAGGCAGCTTTTGGCATGAAGCCTGGTTTAAAAGCTATCAAAAGGAATTGGCTCCCAATTTGCAGCTGTTGCTGGAGCGCCAGCCGGTGCAACTCAGCGATGCACTGCTTCTGCCCTGTCCATTGCTGCGCCAGGCAGACCTAGAAGATCCCACCGCTTGGCTTAGGCACTTTCAATTTGATCCTGCCGAGAAAAGAGCTTGCTTGCTGTTAGCCCATGGTTCAGTGCATGGATTTGGTGGCGAATCCGCATCAGATGCAGATGATGAAAATCCCTGTGGACCCACAAACCGCATCGATTTGGATGCTCTACCGCTGGATTTCATCGATTACATCGCACTTGGCGATTGGCATGGCATGAAAAAAATATCGACCAAAGCCTGGTATTCGGGGTGTCCTGAACCAGATAGGTTCCCGCGGGGGGAGAATTACCGCAGCTCCCAAGTGCTGCTGGTGGAGGTTGAACGATCACAACCAGCCTCTGTATCAGTGGAAAAGAGCGGCACTAGCGTGTGGCACCAGCTCAAACAACGGCTTAATGGCGATGGCGATCTAGCAGTTCTTGAAAAGCAGCTGCAGATACTTCTTGGCAATCGCAGCGGGATGGATTTATTACTGCTCGAGTTGGATGGATATTTAAGCCTTGAAGCTGGAGTTCAACTGCAAAATAAATTGGAACAACTTGAAGCTCGGCTATTACGCCTGAAATTGCGTGATCGCATTAAGCTCACACCTAATGAAAATGAATTGCAGCAACTCATTGGGCGAAGCGGCGATCCACTAGTTGCAAGAGTGGCCCAACGCTTGTTAAGCCTTACTGAATCTGAAGACACTCAGAAGGCGGAACTCGCACTGCTCGCTCTGCGGGAACTGCATGGTGCTTGCGGCCAATTGAATTGAGATGAGGATCACCGGCCTAAAGCTCAGTAATTACCGTTTGCACCGTGAGCTTTCGCTGGAATTTGGTTCAGGGATAACAGTTTTAGAAGGTGCGAATGAAACAGGCAAGAGCACCTTGGTTGAGGCCCTCCATCGAGCTTTATTTCTCCCCAGCCGCAGCTCTGGAGCCCTGCTTGATGAGATGCGCCCCCAGCCCGGCGGAGGTGATCCCGAGCTAACGCTGAGATTTGAGGCTGAAGGCATCAGCTTCACATTGCATAAACGATTTGCTGGATCAAGGGGCAGCAGCAGCTTAATTAGCTCCATTGGTAGCTCTTGGCAAGGAGATAAAGCAGAGGAGCGCCTGGCTGAATTGGTGGGGGCCGGCCCCGTACAACGGGCCCGCCAAGGGGAACAGATGAAAGAAAGGTGGGGCCACCTCTGGGTTTGGCAAGGAAATGCAGGACTTAACCCCCTCGACCTTGGTGCTAACGCCCTCGATCAAGCTCGCTTATTGGAGCAATTGCAGATCTCTGGTCAGCTTGGGGTTCAGTCTCAAGTTGATCGCCGCGTTGTTGAACTCGTGCAACAACGCTGGAGCTCTTCGCATACTGAAAAGGGACGGATCGGTCGTGCTGGCTCAGCCTTAGCAGAAGCACAACAGGCAGAAGAAATTGCCAAACAACAATTGCAGAACCTCAATAAACAACTACTAGATCAAAAACAAGCAGAATCCGAACAGCAACTAGCTAAATCGAAATTAGACGAATTGGATCGTGTAATACCTTTGTTGAAATTGTTAGAACCGCTTCAACTGCAAAGACAAGAGATACAAAAAGATCTTAATTCGTTAGTTAAAATAAAACAAAAACTAGTTGAATTAGCTCAGAGCTCCATGAATTTAAAAAATGAACTTAAGCCAGAGCTCGCCTTAATTAAAGAACTTAAATCTAAATACTTAATGTTGAAACAGCGCAGATTATATGCAAATCAACAACTTGAACTAGCGCTGAAAGAGGCCGAACAATTGCAGCAGGCAATTAAAGTATTAAGCTTGCAAAAGCGCCTAAAGGAGCAGGAGATTAAATCCCGGAAAATATTTGAATTAGATAATTATCTACAACAGATGCCTCAAATAACATTGGAGAATATTGAATTATTACGTTGGCAGCAACAGCAGTTACAAATAACCGAAATTACAATGAAATCCTTCTCAACAAAGCTGGAATTACTACAAGCTGACTCTGAGGTGTTGCTAAATGGAGAACCGTTATCACCAGGTTCTACATATTCCTTAAGCGTATCGAGCTTACTGCAAACCCCTAGTTTTAAATTACGGCTCGAGCCAGGAGCTGGAGGCAGGGTTGAAGAGGCTGAAACCAAGGGACAGGAACTTAAAATACAAATAGATGCCGAACTGGAACGGCTTGGGGTAATTGATGTGGAGGCAGCAATGCGCCTAGAAAGGAAACGCAGCGAGATAGAAAATGAAAGAAAGCGCTTAATGGAAGAGAATAGTAATGAAGATGCACAACTAATAAAGTTTACGCTACAACAATTACCAAAATGTGAAATTAATAATGCTTCCCTTGAGGATATGAGGAAAAAACTAGATTTGCTTTTACCGGTGGGTCGAGAACGGCGGCTTGAGTTTAATAGGCTTGATCAACAGCTCAGTCAAGTCCAGACAGAGCTAGATGATCGATCCAATGGCTTGAATACCAAGCAGCAACAACTATTGCTAGTTGAAACTTTATTGAAGGATTTGATGCTTCGCCATGGAGATAATAAGCAAATAGATGAGCAACTAAGTGTAACTAAAAAAGCAGAAGCTGAATTAGATAGCAAGCGGAAAGGATTTGAAGCGCAACTGCAAAGCTTTAAACCTAACAACCTGCTTGTAAATATTGAATCGGCTCAAAAACAAAGGGAAGAGCTCTTGCAGCAACTTGCTGCGTTGGGAGTTTTATTAAGGAATGATGGCATTAACGATCGTTTTGCGTTGCTGGATCAATTGGAAGCAGCTTTAGAAAATAGCAGCACAGAAAGAATAAGGCTTGAAAAAGATGCATTAATGTTGGATTTACTTAGGCAGCTATTACAAGATGAACAAACAGCAATGGCTCTGCAATATACCGCTCCAGTGATAAAGAGGTTAGATGATTATCTAAATTGCTGCTGCGAAAATGCAACGCGCAGCAGTATTGAATATCAGAGTACAAAGGGTTTTTTAAATTTAAAATGGCAAAGAGGTGCTACGGGTGTTGCTTGGCCGTTTTCTGTTCTTAGTGGTGGTAGCAAAGAATTACTAGCTGCTGCCCTGAGACTGTCCATGGCTGAGGTATTGGCAGGTGCATATAACGGCTGCTTGCCACTTGTCTTTGATGATGCTTTTAGTAATGTGGATCCAAGCCGATGGGACGGTCTTTCGGCCTTGTTATGCAGGGGCGAAGAGCAAGGATTGCAACTTTTAGTATTTAGCTGTGATCCTAACTTTGCGGCCTCGCTTGTTGCAAAAAATAGGATTAAATTAACTACTCAAGGATGATTTCTAGGTGGCAAACCATCTCCAATGCGGAGCAGTTTTACCCATCGCTTTATTTGTTGACCAATGCCGAATATTATAAACGCTATTAATAAAAGACTACCTTTTAGAAGCAAAGTTTTAGAGCTGAATCCAGCAACTATTAAACCAATTACCAACCATGGGTTTATAGCATCAACAAGCTCAAGTCGTTTTAGTGCAGTGCTGCAGCTTGCGCATGATTTGGTATGTGAGTTATATCGATCAAGCAATTCCTCACGTGATAATTCAGCTGCTAAAATAGCATTTGGAAACGCTAAGCCGGCATAGGTGTTAATCCAGCGATGGAAAGCAATTACATATTTATCGGCACTGGTTGGTAGGTAGCAAGCCTTCGCTAAAGCAGACGAACCTCCAGCTGCATTAATGTTACGTTCCTGATGATGTAGGAATATTTGATCATCTTCTAAAACTAAATTATTTCCAATATGTTGCAGCCACATTGGCCGCAATGCTAAGAGTTTTGCTGTTATTGGTTTGTCAAACTTAAATGGGAAACGAGCAAATAAACGACAATTTCCAGCTGTGGTGGGGGTGGCATAAACCACTGTGAGGATACGAGCAAAACCTTTAGCGGTTAAATCGTGCCACATTAATGCTGGTGCTTGGAATGTGGTGTGTTGCGCTCCTAAACTGCCTTGTCGAGGCCCCTCTTGCCATAAACCAACAAATCCCTGCGGCCCTTCATCTAAAACTTCAAGTTCAACAGGTCCGGCATTTGTTCGCTTGCCAACTGTGGCGTGATGGGTAAAGGGGACATGGCTCACATCCAATACATTTTCAAGCAGAGTAATACTGTCGTAAGGAAGATCTCTAAATGTATCTTGCAAAAACCAATCAGGTTCATCAAGCACAGGAACTAAAGGAATTGTTTGATTGGAGGCCTGATTTGAATCGCCACTAAAAACAAACAGCAACCCTTGGCCAGTGCCAGTGGCAAATTCTCTACAGTTTGCCCTCACACTGCTTGGAAGCTTTGATGAACTTTGGGGCAGATTTACACAGTCCCCTCTGCCGTTAAAACTCCAACCATGATATGGACATTCCAATTCACCATTTGCGTTTATGCGCCCTTCAGATAAGGAGGCAAGACGATGGGGGCAGCGATCGCTGAATGCTTTCCATAAGCCCTCTTGGCGGTCAAACCAGAGCACCAATGGTTCAGCTAATAGGATAAAACGACTTGGTTTTTGAGGATTTAAATCTCGCAAAAATGCCACTGGATACCATTGATCCTGCCAGAGATTTTTTTGAGGGCGTTCTGTCATAGCGAAGGCATTAACTCGTGAGGATTGAGATCTGTTCTCCTAATTAAAGCGAACATGGTGCCGTTACTGCCGCGGCACAACCGCAAATCATCACTGAGATGGGTTATGTCTAGCCAAGCCGGAAAATTTTGATTAATGCCAGCAAGTAGCTGTGGCCTAAAGGGTGCAAGTTGTGGACCAATCCAGCCACCTTTAATAAAACGCACACCAACTCGGCTTGGTGCCTCAATTTGCAGTTCTGCTAATACTGATATTCCGCCAAGCTGGCCAAAAGGTGCTGGTAGCCTCAAAAGGTTCATTGCTCGCCCTTCGCTAGGTAATAAAATTTGAAGATTTTCAAACCAGGGCTGCACCTGCAGGTAAGGCAGGCTGCTACTGCTCCAACGCAATTCCCAAACCGCTTCTAACTGATCAACTTGAAGATCTAGATTGCAAGGCTGATCTTGTTCCAATTGCGTAAATATTGGTAATACTGTTGAAGTAATAGCTTTTCCGCATTTCAATATTTCTACAAGGGAAGAACCATTAAATTGGGCCATCTAAAATCAATCCTCATCCATAAAATTAGCTTCTGATTCAAGAGCATTTAATTGAGCATCTAAAAGTTTGCCCTGTTTATCGCTTCCTAGCTTTGCTGCCTCCAGCATCCTTTCCGCGATAATTAATTTGCCAGCTGCATCACGGATGCCCTCCTGCGCTGCTTGATAATCCACTCTCTGTCTTGCAGTTGCAGCACTTAGATTTAAGTGGGTAGCAAGGCGACCGCAGGTTGTCATAAAAGCTTGATCTCTAATTCCAGCCATCGCTTTGCCTAAATCATGGATGAATCTCTAAATAGAGTAGTGGAGCCAGAGCTGATGAATGGAATCGAGCAGGCAGAGGCATACGCGGCTGCGGATTTCAGCTCAGCTGATTCAAGCTTAATGAGTTGGGTGGCGCAAGAATTTCCAGAAGGAATTGGCCCGCTACTAATTGATCTAGGTTGCGGACCTGGAAATATTAGCGAGCTGGCTGCAAAACAATGGCCTAAATTAATTGTAAAAGGTGTTGATGGCGCAGAACAAATGATTGCTCTTGCGAATATACGGAAAAAGTTGCTACCGCAATCAATATCGGAGCGAATAGAATATAAACTACTTAATTTATGCGATCACTATCAGATTAAATTATTAAAGGGAGCTTTAACTGCAAAGCATGCTATATCTGGTATCTCCGTAGTTTCGAATAGTTTACTGCATCATCTTCACGATCCTCAACATCACTGGAATGCAATAAAATTATTAGCAACTCCGGGAAGTGTCATTGTAGTGAATGATCTTTGCAGGCCAGTAAATAATATTGAATATGAAAAATTAATCAGGGCTGAAGCTGTGAATATGCAACCTATATTAAAGAAAGACTTTTGCGCTTCTTTAAAGGCTGCATTTAGTATAGAGGAGGTAAAGCAGCAATTAATTGAGGCTGATTTAAATTATCTTTCAATAGTTCAGCGTTCAGTTAAATATATAAGTGTTTTGGGAAGATTAAGGTGAATTACTGATCGAGCAATTTGCCTTGAAAAGAAAACCGTCACCTTGTAAAGTAAATAAAAGCTTACCAACCCTTGCTTCGTGAATATGTATTCGCTACTTTCATTGCGACCACCCGCGGCAGCAGCCAAGGAAGAATCAGCTCAACCCAGTAGTAAAAAAGGTTTTGGATTTGGTTCAGGAGTTGCAAAGGGTAAGGGACACAAGCGCAAGGGTTCGGGTCTTTCGGCAGCGGATCGCAGTCCATTAGGCAAAGCACCGGATGTGGAGGCTATTAAGGCGCGAGGCATACTGCATTTACCATTAGCGGGGCGTTTAAAGGAATTTCAGGTTAAAGCAGCCTATAAAAAATTAGCAGCGGCACATCATCCAGATCAGGGAGGAGAAATTATAACAATGCAACGAATTAACGCCGCTAGAGATCACCTATTATCATGTGATGATAATTAAGAAACTATTCAGCATTAATTTGGTTCTCATCAATTTCCTCGCCATCAATTGGAACCTCAAGCCAACGGCGCAACGACGCTACGAGAAGATAGAAAGGTAAAGTATCTAAAAGTGCAGCAACAAGTTTGAATAAGTAGCCGCTAGCAATAAAGTTAGTGAGTTGGGGTAAAAGTGCTTTTTCAGCTTGTATTGGTAGCACGTGAGCCCCATAATGGCTTATTAATACCACTGCGGTGGTATCAACTAATTGACTAATTAATGTTGATCCATTATTTCTCAACCAAAGTGCTTTACCATTACTAAAGCGTTTCCAAAAATGAAATAATCGCACATCTGTAAATTGTGCTGCCATATAAGCGGCCATCGAAGCGCCAACAGCACCAAAAGTGAGCCTTTGGATTTCAAAGAAAACAGGTGAATCTGTTCCGGGTAAAATACCTCCAAGCCAAATAATAAATATTATCCAACCATTAAGTAAAAGACCAACCCACACAAGTTGACTAGCTTTTTCCTCTCCCCATATTTCACTAATTAAATCAGTGCACAGAAATGTTAGTGGATATGGTAAGGCACCAACAGCTACAACTATTGGCCAATTGCCAATAGTACCAAGCGTTAAAAAGCGGCTTAGGCCAAGAATATTAAGCATTCCCATTGTACCTAGAAAAAGGCCAGCAAGAATAAGGAATGCAAGATCGCGGCGACGTTTAATTTTAAGGCTAACTGCGCTCATAATTTTAAAAGAAAGCTGTCGCGTTGATGAAAATCGGGATCTTTAGCATTGTGAGAAAGTGCCCAGTAGGATAAATTTCCATTTTTTTGTTTCAGGACGGCTGCAAAACCAAGTTCCATTTCTGAGTTTAATGGAATCTGGGGATCTAGCTCCACTAAAATTCCAACTGAAACACTGTTAGCCATTTTGGAAATAGAAAAGTTAAGGCTATGTTTATATTCGTCTTCCCTTTGACCATTACGATATGAATTAAATTTGTATATGTTCCAATTAGAATTAGGAGATATATTTAATTCCCAATAGAATGTCTGCGCTGGGATGCTCCAAAATGCTTCAAAACATGTATGTTTCCACAGGTAATCGCTCCGCACAGACCCTTCAGTAATAGTTGGAATTATTAAGTTATCTATGGGGCCTTCAAGGCGATATCGGAGTTCTAATTTACTAGATATTCGTAATGCTTCGGCAGAAAGTTGTAAACCAACCAATTCATCAGGCCTGTTATGGGGCAGCAGTGAAGCTGATTGACTTATCATCTTAAATTCTCAATACATTCGCGGATTTCAAATTCTTGCATCTCAATACTTTTAGTTAAACTGAATTGAACAAGAGCTCTATCTAAATTATGGGATGGGTGATCCACTTTAAAATATATATTGCCTGCAAGGTAATCACTAAAGAAACGCATTCCCAATTCGAAGGGAATAAGCCTAATTGCATCGTAGAGATACTTGTAATCAGCTTCATTTAGTAATTTTTTTGTTTTACTAAGGTAGCCACTTAATAAGCGTTTACAGCTATCGATACAGAAAAAGACCTTGCTAAGATCATGTTCCTCCTCCCCAGCCGGGTTACACGCGGATCTAAGGCAATCACCAAGATCATAATGAATTAATCCAGTCATTAATGTGTCTAGATCTACCATGGCGATAGCTTGGTTTGTAATGTTATCGAATAAAAAATTATTTACCTTTGGATCGCCGTGAATCACTCTATGACACAATTCACCGCTGCAAATTGCATTTTCTAAAATACCAACAATAGCCTCTCGCTCCTTAATGAAATTTATACAATATTGGGTTTTATCACATGAATCTGCCACCATATAATTTGATACTTTTTTGTATTCTTGATGGTATTTAGGTGTAACATGAAAGTTATCAAGTGTTTTAATTAACTTCTTCAACGGAAAGCCATCCATTAATGAATGGAAAATACCTAACCCAATGCCAACCTCCTCAGCATCATCAGAGTTTCTAACCACATCTGTTGTGTAGGCTGAGCCTATATAGCTTGTCGCCCTCCAAAATTCATCTTGAATTCTATGCCAATACTGGTTATTATATCTTGAATTAAGTAATGAAGTAGTTCTCCAGTCTCTTTCCTCAATATTCCATGTTTCGCTTAAAAGTTTTAACTCAATATATTCCAGTGATACCTGCATGTTGCTAATTATAGATTCAGGGTTCTTAAAGACTTTGGAACTGATTTTTTGCAATACAAAATCTTGATGACCGGAATCCTTAAGCTTAACAAGATATGTGTCGTTGATATTTCCATTCCCTAATGGCACAACATCTATTATCAAGCTCTTATCTACAAATGCTTCGGCAATAGAAAATAAATATCTTTTTAAATCTTCTGTCATCAGTAGTTTTCACACTCCCAAATTTTGCTGCTGAACAGAAAATTTGCTCGCCCAGTGGTCCAGAGAAGCAGATGGCTACAAGTACGCTTGTATTTTCAGTATATAAGTACTATTATCTGAATGGATCAATTCCGCTCCCTCCTGCCTTTTCGGCCTTAACCAAAAATGTCTCCTTGCCAAACAGATCCAGCAGTAGAAGCCCTACGCAGGGCAAACCCCCGTAGATATATGGATGTAAAACCTGGACATTTCGCTGTGGTGGCAATGGCTGGTAGACCGTGGTTCATCGGACGTGTTGGAGAGGTGATCGACAAGCCTTATCGACGCATTCCGGCTTTTGTCCGGCTCATTAATGTAGATAGTGGTGATGTGGAGCAGGTGCCTGCTGCCTGGATTGTTGAGCTAATGGCTAGCAGGAGCTGATGTGGTTAATTTTCTGGTTGTGGAAATTGTGGAAATCATCTCCAATGGTTTTGATTCCATATCATTTACCAAAAAAGAGCTCCATGTTGAAAAAATCTCTGGTTTACATCTAATCAGTCCCCAGTCTATGCGTAGATTCTTATAGGTAATTCCTACAGCTGTCATCTCTTTGTCATCTGCCATTAGCGACCAGAGTAACTGCACATTCTTGCGGCTATATTCTTCTTCATCGTCTAATAAATCAGGTTCAGCAATTATTCCAGGTTTTGTGGTGAGTTGAAGTTTTGAATGCCATGATAGATATTTTCCATTTTCTGTTGGGTAAAACCAGCATGGCTCATTTTGTGCTTCATTAAGACAAAAATTATCAAGTAATTTCCATTGATTTGCGCTAAAAGTATAAACACCAAGCCAATGCTGATCCGGCTGAAAATCTGGAATAATTGCATCGCAGCAAAGCAAACTCCCTTCTTCCTTAGCCATTGGATTATTACCTTCTGCTACAGCCTCTCCCTGTTCAACAAGTGTTTCAATATCGCTTTGCCAGTCGATTGGGCAGCGATGTATTCGTAGGCAGAAACCAGTCGCAAGGCTCACACCCTGCAGTTCTTCAAGCTGAATTCGATCGGCAAGATCTGGTAGCTCCTCGGCGTTGCGAGCTAAGATAAATAGGTATGAGGTGTCCATTCCGGCAGCCAAAAATCAAGATTTTATTAATTCTAAAGAGTTTTTCCTGAATGGGACTTTTTAAGGTTGAAACCAGTCCTGAAATTGTTTAAACTGATTCAGTTTCGTGCTTTGAAATGATCACCAAGCGATTGATATGCATTGCTGCGTTTCTTTTCTACCCATATTTTCCGGCTGCAATGGCGGCACCATTCAGTAAGGACCCAGTTTCATTTGCTGGCTTTGCTAATAATATTAAGTGGAGCTCAGGCAGCTCCCCTTTTTTCAAGAATCTTAGTAAATGTGAGCAACTTTCAAATGGTGGTTACATTTGTAGGGCTGGCGAGGTTTATCTTGTTAAACCAAATGAAAATGGACGTAGTTTTTGTAAACTAAGCCAGGTTTGGTATGAGCCAAATAGTAAAGTTGTTCAGTATAAAACTAATTCTTGCAGCTTCAAAGGTGATGAACAAAGAATACAGGAGCAGGGTCGCAAGCTCATTCAGAAGGGCCTAGATATGTTAGAAAACTATTCTCGCTAACCTATGTCTGATTTACAATTAGTTTGGTTTAAGCGCGATCTAAGGGTTTCTGATCACCTTCCCCTTTCTTCAGCCTCTAAGTGTGGAGTTGTTCTACCTCTTTACATTGTTGAACCAGATCTTTGGAGTCAGCCCGATTCATCTGCTCGGCAATGGGATTTTTGTTCCGATTGTCTAGTTGAACTGCAAGCTAACCTCACTTTACTTGGCCAGAGCTTAATCATCAGAATTGGTGATCCGATTCTAATCCTTACGGAATTACATAATCAATTTAAATTTTCTAATATCTGGAGTCATGAAGAAACTGGAAATAGGTTTACCTACAATCGTGATTTAAAAGTAAAAAGATGGTGCATACAAAATTCAGTATGTTGGAATGAAACACCCACGGCTGGAATAGTGCGTGGTTTGAAGAGTCGCTCTAATTGGGCATTGCAATGGGCTGAGCGTATGAAATCCCAACCTATTTTATCGCCATGTAATTTAATTTCTGTTTCTAAAGTATTTCCAATTCCAGCCCTTCGTTCAGAAGCATTACCTAGCAGCACGGAACTAAATATGCGGCTGGATAGTTGTCCAGATCGACAAAAAGGTGGTAGTTCTAATGCTTCTGCAATATTAAGTAGTTTTTTAAAAGGACGGGTTAAATTATATTCACGTGGTATATCAAGCCCAAATACAGCTTTCGAGGCATGTTCTCGTTTATCTGCGCATCTTGCCTTTGGTTCAATCTCTCTTAGAGAAGTTGTGCATGCTTCAAATCTGCAGGGTGGCACCAGAATGTTTTCTGAGAGGCTTCATTGGCATTGTCATTTTATTCAGAAGCTTGAATCTCAACCCTCGCTTGAGTATGAAAATGCCCATAGAGCTTTTGATCAACTTAGAGATTCCAACCAACTATTTTTAGATGCATGGATCAATGGTCTTACTGGCTGGCCCTTTGTGGATTCTTGTATGCGCGCTCTGCATTATACCGGCTGGCTGAATTTTCGAATGCGTGCAATGTTGATGGCAGTTGCTAGTTATCACCTTTGGCTTCCTTGGCGCGATAGTGGTCTTGCATTAGCTCGTTTATTTGTTGATTATGAGCCCGGAATACATTGGAATCAGTGTCAGATGCAAGCGGGTACTACCGGTATTAACTCAATTCGTATCTACAATCCGATTAAGCAGGGGCTAGATCACGACCCCCATGGTATTTTTATTCGTAAATGGTGTCATGAACTAATAAACGTACCGCTTGCTTATTTGCATACACCATGGAATATGAGTCTCTTAGAGCAAGCCGCCTGCGGATGTACTTTAGGCGAGCATTACCCTCAGCCATTAGTAGATTATCAGGTTGCTGCAAAAATTGCTCGTGATAAAATTTGGAATGTACGTAGTTTTAACAATTTTAATACTGAAGCCAAACAAGTTTTTCTTAAGCATGGATCTAGGCGTTCGCAGTTGCCTAGAGCTCGTTCTAAATCTAAGGAATCCCCCGGACAGCTTTGTTTTAATTTAGTTATTTAGCTGAATGAATTTTCATTTTAGGCTAATGTTAGGACTTCGAATTGCCAATTTGCAGATACCAGCTGGTTTTGGTAATGTTACAAAGTTATTAGGTTCAATTAAATGCAAAACAACAGTTGTAGTCATAAACCAAAACTTCTTGCTACTGGTATCGCTCCATTAGGAATCATCGCAATTGGGATCGTGCCAATGGGCATAATTGCAATTGGTGTGGTACCTATGGGTGTGTTGTCAGTTGGAGCAGTGGGCATGGGTTTGATCAGTGTTGCTGTTGTGAATATGGGGGTATTAACCGCTGGAATTACCACAATGGGGGTTGCTTGGGCTGGAATGGTAGGTATGGGGCCAATTCGTATTGATCCAACTCGCTGGACCATTGCACAGGTAAAAACTGAATCAACTATGTTTTCAACGAAAGAATTAGCTCAAAAAAAGGCTATTCAAATGGGCTGTTCTGGTGCCCATGCAATGGGGGCTGAATGGATGCCTTGCGCTTCTATGGATGAATATGTTAAGGCATATGCAAAGAGCAACCATATTCATTAATTACCTATTTTTATGAAACTAAATTAATTAATTTACCTGGTACAACAATAATTCTTTTAGGTGCAGTCCCCTCGAGCCATTTCTTGGAAGCATCACTTTCAAGCGCTAATTTCTTTAACGTATCTGCATCTATATCTGGTGCTACATGCAGATTATCTCTTACTTTTCCGTTTATCTGAAGAATTATTGTGATTGTATCTGTAATTAATGCCTTTTCGTCTTCGATTGGCCATTTCTGCTGATGAACACTATTTACTCCACCTAATTGCATCCATAATTCATCTGCCAAATGGGGTGCAAATGGAGCAAGTAAGATAAGTAATGCTGCAATAGCCTCCCCTGCAACATTCTCATTGGCTTCTTCAAGATGAGTTGTGAGCGTATTGCAGAGTTTCATTAATTCTGAAATTGCTGTATTAAATTGCAATTCCTCACCACTCAAATCCTCACTGATTGCCTTGATTGCTATGTGCACAGCGCGTCTAATATTTTTTTCTTTTGCATTTAGTTCGCCAAATGCATTGTTCAAATTTAATTGAATCTCTGAATTTTGTTCTTTTGCGCTCTGGCATAATCGCCAAATGCGTTGTAGAAAACGAAACTGCCCCTCAACATCTGCATCATCCCACTCCAAATCCTTCTCTGGAGGTGCTTTAAATAGAATAAACATTCTCGCTGTATCTGCTCCATACTTATCAATTACCACACCAGGATCAACACCGTTATATTTAGATTTAGACATTTTCTCGTAGTAAACTTCTAATAGAGTTCCATCGATTGGATCTAATGGGTTTGATATATCCAATACCTGTGATGGAGCAATATACTTTTCAGTTTTTGGATTTCTAAAGGTAATAGCTTGCACCATACCCTGAGTTAGCAAATGCTTGAATGGCTCATTAAAGGAAATTAGATCTTTTTTTGCTAATGCTTTTGTGAAAAATCGTGAATAAAGCAGATGCAAAATTGCGTGCTCTACGCCTCCTACATATTGATCAACAGGTAGCCATTTTGATGCAGTTATTTTCGCAAAAGGAAGATCTTTGTTTTCTGAATCTGTATATCGTAAATAATACCAACTTGAACACATAAATGTGTCCATGGTATCTGTTTCGGGTTTTGCGTCTCTACCACAGGTGGGGCAAGGAATAATTGCTAGAGGCTCACCTCGTGTAGGTAGTTTAACGGGTAGTTTCTCAACTGGAACTGGAACTACACCACAGATATTACAATGAATTACGGGTATCGGACAGCCCCAATAGCGTTGCCGTGAAATTAGCCAATCTCGTAATCGATATGTTGTTTTACCTATTCCAAAACCTTCTTCTTCTGCTTTGCTAATAATCGCTTGCTTAGCTTGCTCCCCTTCAAGACCGTTGAAATTTTCTGAATTTTCAAGTATCCCTAATTCAGTGAAGGCTTGATTGGGATCGTGATTAGCAGCATTTCCCGCTTTTAATATCACATTTTGTATGGCTAAGTTGTATTTTTTGGCAAAGCTATAATCCCTCTGATCATGGGCTGGTACTCCCATAACCGCTCCTGTTCCGTAATCTGGCAACACGTAATCTGCTATCCACACTGGAATTAATTTCCCTGTTAGTGGATGTACAACTGTTCCCCCAAGTGCTACGCCTTTTTTATCTTGATCCTCCGCCATTCGTTCTAATTCACTTTTAGCAGCAACCTCTTCTTGAAAGCTTTTTACTGATTCTTGCTGTTGCTTCGTTGTTAGTTTTGCCACCAGAGGGTGTTCAGGAGCAAGAACCACATAGGTAACACCATAAATTGTATCCGGTCTTGTTGTAAATACATCTACATTTAAATCAGGTTTATTCAATTCTTTTCCCCCTTTTTCTAATTTAAAGCTGAATTGTGCACCCCTGCTCCGGCCGATCCAATTTGCTTGCATTGTGCATACCCTTTCAGGCCAACCATTCAGGCCATCTAGATCTGTTAAAAGATCATCAGCAAAATCTGTAATTCTTAAGAACCATTGCTTTAATTTGCGCTTCTCAACTAGTGCTCCCGATCGCCAGGATCTCCCTTCACTATTAACCTGTTCATTTGCTAATACTGTTTTGTCAATTGGATCCCAATTAACATTTGCTTCTTTTTGGTAGGCAAGCCCGGCAGCAAAGAATTGTAAAAATAACCATTGGGTCCATTGATAGAATGAAGGATCGCATGTGCTGATTTCTCGGTCCCAATCGATCGATAGGCCTAATTTCTTTAATTGAACTCGCATTTGTTCAATATTTTGTATTGTCCAGTCCGCCGGATCTACTCCCCTTTCGTTAGCTGCATTTTCCGCTGGAAGTCCAAATGCATCCCATCCCATTGGATGAAGAACTTTCTTACCTTTTAGTCTTTGTTGCCGGGCAATAACGTCTGTTATTACATAATTTCGCACGTGTCCCATGTGCAAATTCCCTGATGGGTAGGGAAACATAGATAAAGCAAAGAAATTTTCACTCCTTGTTTCACTTGGCTCCGGTGTGCGATTTAGCCCGAGCTGCTCCCACCGTTTCTGCCATTCGGGCTCCAATTCACTGGGGTTATAACGATTTTCGGAGCTTTGCTTATCAAAACGAGTCATGCGTTCAGTTTGTTTGAGGAAGGCAAGGCCGCGAACTAGGAATTGTGCCCTGCTCCAGGCCTTCATTTTGGTTGATTGCCGTGATCCGCACCACGTGGCTGCGGCTTAGCAAATCTGGCAACCCCTTTCCTTCAGTTATCAAGGCTAAAAACTCTGGATCTTGCCATTGCAGATATCCCTCCAGGGCTGATCCATCTACCAACTGAATACGTAGCTCCTGTTTTTCGCGGATCCATTGCTGCAGTAGCCGTACACCTGGCAGGTTTGTATTCATTTCCAGTACCGGGTTAGAGGCCATACGATCAAGACAGCATCAGTGCCTCTATGCAGTTTCGCAAGTATCAGGGCTTAGGCAATGATTTTATTTTGATTGACGCCCGCAGAACTGAATCACCACCAGTTCATCCGGATCAGGCACGCTTGTTGTGCGATCGCCGCTTTGGTGTTGGCGCTGATGGTTTGATCCTTGCTCTACCGCCAGAGGGAATGGGTGATGTGCGAATGCAAATCATTAATGCGGACGGAACTGAGGCTGAAATGTGCGGCAATGGGGTCAGGTGTTTTGCTCGTTTTCTGGCCGACCTTGATGGCGCCAGCGCATCCGGTTCATGGCGGGTGGAAACACCTGCAGGCATTATCGTCCCGCAGCTTGTAGCAGATCAACAGGTTTCGGTGGACATGGGGGAACCTTTTCTATCCCCATCCGCCATTCCTACCAACATTGATGCTGGTGGATCGCTGGCGCAAGCCTGGTTGGAGGTGGCTGGTGAGCAACTCCTTGTAGCTGCTGTTGGCATGGGCAATCCCCATGCAGTGGTTCAGGTTGATGATCTCGACCTTATTGCTTTTACAGAGCTGGGGAGTGCTTTGGAAACACATCCTGCTTTTCCCGCCCGCACAAATGTGCATTTCGTTCAGGTGATTTCGCAAAACCAGCTGCGAATGAAGGTATGGGAACGTGGCGCTGGCGCAACTCTTGCCTGTGGCACCGGCGCATGTGCCGTTTTGGTTGCAAGCCATTTGCGTGGCGCTTGCGCTCGTGAAGCAGATATTGAGCTGCCTGGGGGCATCCTCCATATTTGCTGGGATGAGGAAAACCATTTGCAAATGGTTGGCCCTGCTGAATTTGTGTTTAGTGGTAATTGGTTCTTAGAAGAAGATGCAAAATTGCTTACTACTAAACCTATTGATTGCTCAATTGATTGCAGCCAGGGTTGCTTGGATCCTGATAATTGCCCGAGCGCCACTGCTCGCGCAAACGCAATGGCGCTGTTGGATAAGTTTTCGCTAAATCAATTGGTAGATCTAGCCAATGAATCTATTGAACAACGCACAATTAAACGTATCAAAGGTGGTTGATTCATTGCTTTATTTAGACGCTTGCGCTGCGGCGCCGCCCCATCCACTTGTGTTGGCAGCCATGGCAGAGTATCAGGCTGATTGCTGGGCGAATCCATCTAGCCTTCACAGTGCTGGCCTTATGGCAGCCGATCTTTTAGAACGAAGCCGCCTTGATTTTGCTGCCCTATTTGGGCTTAAGAAAGGGGAGGTTATTTTTACTTCCGGTGGCACCGAAGCAAACAATCTTGCTCTTTTTGGGGTGTGCAGGGGTTTATCTCCTGGCCGTTTGCTGCTTTCACCCCTTGAGCATCAGTCTGTAAAAGCTGCAGCAGCCCAACTTCGATTGGAGGGCTGGCAAATTGAATTGTTACCCGTTGATCAGCAGGGGGTGGTGAAGCTGGAGGAGCTAGAGAAATTACTTGAGCCTCCCACCCGTTTGCTTAGCCTTATTTGGGGTAGCGCTGAAGTGGGAACGCTTCAACCAATGGCAGCTGTAGCAGAACTCTGCAAGGCAAAGGGTGTTTTGCTCCATAGCGATGCCGTTCAAGTGGCAGGCGAGATTTTAGTGGATTTAGAAGCTATTCCGGTTGATTTACTTTCTTTATCCGCCCACAAATTTCAGGGTCCTCGGGGAGTGGGTGCTCTTTTGCTCGCTGATGGCGTCGAGCTACAGCCGCAGATACATGGTGGTGGTCAGGAGGGGGGGCATCGCTCCGGCACGGAGCCAGTGATTTTGGCTGCTGGCATGGTGAAGGCTCTTGAATTGCGACAAACATGCCAGCCCCATCCCGCTGAGCATCTAGCCCAGCTGCGGGATCACTTAATGAAGCATTTGCTGCCATTAATTGGCGTGCGCCTCAGCGGACCATCCAATCCCAAGCAAAGGCTTCCCCATCACCTAAGCCTGCTTTTGAGTAGTCCAGAAGGCGTTCCCCT
>Ga0310318_10024_pt1 | contig 18418 bp, 21 predicted proteins | sample LakEriER1TotalB5_FD_194719 | JGI IMG/M metagenome (GOLD analysis project Ga0310318, IMG submission 194719) | Enriched freshwater cyanobacterial communities from Lake Erie, Ontario, Canada - ER10.Total.B5 (v2) (version 2) | ecosystem: Environmental > Aquatic > Freshwater > Lake | place: Canada... | reverse complement strand
GGCTGAGGGGGTCGGCGGCCATGGCAAGCAGGAGTTTGGGTTAGGCCGATTCTGGAGGGCTGGGGGCTGGGGGTGGTGGTGGTCGTTGGCGGCGCTTGCGGCCCTGGCCTCAGCCGGCGCCGAAGCGCTGCCAGAGCAACAGGGCCAACCGCAGGCCGCTGAAGCCCACATAGCCGGCCAGGACCACGAACAGGCCCATCGACAACACCGTGCGCACGCGCTCGTTCATGGGGTTGGGGCGGCCAGGGCCTTAGGTTCACCTGCCATTGTCGCTCCAGGCTCCTGCTGGAGGGCCCTGAGCGCCAGTCGCGCCATCCCAGCGGCGGCAGACAGGTTCGGCCGATTTGCCACCGGCATCCCGAGGAACCGTTCCCGGATCCGTCGCCACTGGGGGTTGCGGGCGCCGCCCCCCAGGCTGATCACCCGCCCGATCGGCGGTGCTCCCAGCGCCTGCAGCCGCTGCCAGCCGTCCCGCTCGATGGCCGCTAGGCCCTCAAGCAACCCCTGCAGAAACAGGGCATCACTCACGGGACGCGGGCCCAGCAGCGGCTCAAGATCTGGGTCGTCGATGGGAAACCGTTCGCCTCGCCGGGGCAAGGGGCGCAGCTGCAGGCCACTGGGCTGGTCGGGGTTGATCTGGCGGCTGAGTTGTTCGAGGTCCCGATCGGTGAAGAACTGGCGTAACACCCCGCCACCGGCGTTTGAGGCGCCGCCCACCAGCCAGTGGCCGCCCAGGCGATGGCAGCTGATCCCCGGCCCCTGGATGGGCGCGGGACTGAATTGCTTCAGCACCAAGGTGGTGCCCAGCACCGTGATGCCATCGCCCGGTTGGGGATCTGCGGCCAGCACGGCCGCATTGGCGTCGGTGGTGCCCGCTACCACCAGGCATCCCGGCTCCAGATCCAACTCGGCGCGGGCGCCGGCTCCCAGGGACCCCAGGCGGGTGCCGCTGGCCACCACCTCGGGCAGTTCGTGGGCCCAGGTCTGGCGGCTGAGCGTGCCGCTCCAGCGGCCCTCGATCAAGTCCCAGCCCAGCTTGAGGTTGTTGCCCTCCTCGCCCCAGCGCCAGTCGCCCAGGAGCCAGCCCATCAGCCAATCGGCCTGATGGCGCAGCAGGCCCAACCCTAGGGAGTGTTGGCGTTGGCGTAGCTCAAGGGCCCTGGCCAAGCTGCCGCTGGCGCTTGCTGCCGGGCTCCCCGGGGCCACAAGGGCCGTGCAGGCAGCGAGCTGCTCGGGGCAGGCCTGGTGATAGGGCAAGGCATCGCCCAGGGGACTGCCGAGCGGGTCGCAGCGCAGCAGCGTGCCCGAGGTGCCATCGAGGCTGATCGCCCCGATCCGCCGGCGCAGGCCGGGCTCCAGGCTGGCCACTAGCGCGATCAGGCCATCGCGCCAACTGGCGGCGGTCTCAAAGGCTCCCGGATAGGCAGCCTGGCGCTCGCTGATCAGCTGGCCCTGAGCGTTAAGCAGGGCCAGCCGCAGGCCGCTCGTGCCGAGATCGACTCCCAGGGCCAGGGGCCCGTCAGGGGCATTCGGCGGCGGCTCAGGCAGGGCTTGGGCCAGGGCTCAGGCGGCGCCGAGTTGCGCCGCTGTCACCTGCTTCAAGGTGGTGGCGATCACGTCCACATTTTCCCAGGGCAGGTCGAGGTCGCTGCGGCCGAAGTGGCCGTAGGCGGCCAAATCCTGATAGAAGCGGCCGCCCCGCTGCTGGGGCAGGTCGCGCAGGCTGAAGATCTCGATGATGGCGCCGGGGCGCAGGTCGAAGTGCTCCTGCACTAGGGCGGTGAGGCTGTCGTTGTCGAGGCGGCCGGTGCCGAAGCTTTCCACCAGGATGCTCACGGGCTTGGCCACGCCGATCGCGTAGCTGAGCTGCACTTCGACCTTGCGGGCCAGCCCGGCGGCCACCAGGGCCTTGGCCACGTAGCGGGCGGCGTAGGCGGCTGAGCGGTCCACCTTGGTGGGGTCCTTGCCGGAAAAGGCGCCGCCGCCGTGACGGGCGTAGCCGCCGTAAGTGTCCACGATGATCTTGCGGCCGGTGAGGCCGGCGTCGCCCTGGGGTCCGCCTACCACGAACTTGCCGGTGGGGTTGACCAGGAAGCGGGTGGCTGGGGTGGCCCCCACGGCCTCAAGGCTGGGCTTGAGCGGTAGGTCGGCTGTGGCGGGGAGCACCACATGGGTCCAGAGGTCGGCGGCGATGCGCTCGCGCATGGCCTTCTCTTCCGACACACCATCGATCTCGGCGGTGTGCTGGGTGGAGATCAGGATCGTGTCGATCGCCACGGGCTGGTTGTTGTCATAGACCACGCTCACCTGGGTCTTGCCGTCGGGCAGCAGGTACTCGAGGCTGCCGTTATGGCGCACCTCGGCCAGGCGCCTAGCCAGCCGGTGGGCCAGGCTGATCGGCAGGGGCATCAGCTCCGGCGTTTCATCGCAGGCGTAGCCAAACATGATCCCCTGGTCGCCGGCGCCGATGCGATCGAGGGGGTCACCGTCGTGGTCGTCGGCCTCGTTCACGCCCTGGGCGATGTCGGGGGATTGCTGGTCGAGGGCAACCAGCACGGCGCAGCTGTGGGCATCGAAGCCGCCAGCGCGGGCGCCGTTGTAGCCGATGCGCGCGATCACGCCGCGCACCAGGGTGTTGAAGTCGACCCGGGCCGTGGTGGTGACCTCGCCCGTGATCAGGCATAGGCCCGTGTTCACCACGGTTTCGCAGGCCACCCGGCTGGCGGGATCCTGCTCCAGCAGGGCATCCAGCACCGCATCACTGACCTGATCGCAGATCTTGTCGGGATGGCCCTCGGTGACCGATTCCGAGGTGAAGACGTAACGAGCCATCCCGCATGGAGCCAAATCAAGTCGCCCAGCTTATGTGCCGGCCGCTGGCCTGCCAGGGGGGCGGCGCGGCTGGCGACCCCCCCACTTGCTGCCAACTCCAAGCTCAACCAGCCGCCTGCACCCTGAGCTCCGACCAGTGGTGGATGAGGGGATGGGGCTCCCCGAGGGGCGGCGGGCTGCTCCAGCCGTCCATGTAGCCGATGCAGAGTTGGGTTGGAATGCCAGCGGCTCTGGCCATCTGCAGGTCGCTGTTGGCATCGCCGATCAGGGCGCAGCGGCCCACCGCCAGCCCTAGTTCGGCGCAGAGGCCATGCACGGCGGCGGGATCGGGTTTGCGCGGCCGGTGTTCGGCGCTCCAGTAGCCGGCAAACAGTCCGCCCAGGTTGTGGCTGGCGAGGAAATGCTCGATGCCGGCCCGGTCGTCGTTGCTGATCACGGCGCAGGCCACCCCGGCGCTGTGAAGCTCCTCCAATAGGGGGCGCAAGCCGGCGGTGAGGTTGCTGGTGCTGCCCGGTTCGCCGCTGCGGCGCCGGTCGCCCTGGTCGCTGGCGGCAAATACCGCTTCGCTGATCGTCAGGGCTTCCGGCCAGCCCAGGCCCACCTGGGCCAGGGCCGTGGCCGTGGCGATCAAATTGTGGTCGCGGGCGGCTACGGCGGTGACCCCGGCCGGATGGATGGCGCCCGCCTGGAGGCCGTAGGCCCGCTCGAGCAGGTCCTGTAGGGGCGCCCGCTGGGCAACGGCCACCTGCTCTAAACAGGCCAAAACCCTGGCCTGAGCCAGGCTGAGCAGGTTGGGTTCGCTATGGCTCAAGGTGCCGTCCTTATCGAACAGCACCGCCTCAACGTCGCCGAGATCGGCGCCGCGCAGCAGTAGGCGGGGCATGGCGGAAGGAACCCGAGGGAACGCAATGGACCGATGGTCAGCTTGGCAGGGCTTGCCAAGCGATCTGCATGGAACCGTTCTCGGCAGAAAGGCGCCGTTCTTGGCAGATGTCCCCGTTAGAAAACCGTAAAAAAGCCCCTGCCGAAAGCGTGTGCTTTCCGCAGGGGCCCCGGTGGCTAGCGCCGGAGGATCAGTCGAGGGTCACGCCCATGGGCTCGTTCTCCTCGGCCTGCTCCAGCAGCATTTGCTTGTAGCGGGCGGCCATCTCCTCGGCCTTGTCGAACACCTTCTGGGGATCGGTGAGCATGTCGCCGGGCTCGGGCTCGAGCGCCTTGGTCGAGAGGGAGATGCGGCCCCGTTCGGCATCGAGGTCGATGATCATCACCTTCATCTGGTCGTTGACATTGAGCACCGTGTGGGGCGTCTCGATGTGTTCGTGGCTGATTTCGGAGATGTGCAGCAGGCCGCTCACACCACCGATGTCGATGAAGGCGCCGTAGGGCTTGATGCCGCGCACGGTGCCGATCACCACTTCGCCCACTTCGAGGCGATTCATCTTGCGCTCCACCAGGGCGCGGCGATGGCTGAGCACCAGGCGGTTGCGCTCCTCGTCCACCTCCAGGAACTTGAGGGGCAGGAAGTCGGCCACCAGGTCTTCCTTCGGCTTGCGGGTGCTGATGTGGCTGCCGGGGATGAAGCCGCGCAGACCTTCGACCCGCACCAGGGCACCACCACGGTTGGTGGCAAACACTTCTGAGTAGATGGTGGCGTCTTCCTTCTGCAGCTGGCGCACCCGTTCCCAGGCCCGCTGGTATTCGATCCGGCGGATCGAGAGGGTGAGCTGGCCGTCTTCGTTCTCTTCGCTGAGGATGAAGAACTCGCGCACTTCGCCGGGCTCAAGCACGTCGGAGATGCTTTCGACCCTGTTGATCGACACCTCCTGCATGGGCATGAAGGCGGCGGTTTTGGCGCCGATGTCGATCATGGCGCCCTTGGGCTCCATGGCGAACACGGTGCCCTTCACGACGTCGCCGGGCTTGAAGTTGTAGTCGTACTTGCTGAGGAGGGAGGCAAATTCCTCCAGGGTGAAGCCCACCCCATCCATGTCGCGCACGGCCGCCCGGCTGCCGGGGTCATCGGCGGTGGGCACCTCTTCCGGGATGGCTAGGTCGAGGAGATCGAGCTCTGCGGCGATCTCCTGTTCCAGGTCAATGGGGCTGCCTGTCTCTAGGAGACTGACGTCGGAAGGGGTCACGGTCATGGGGGTGGTGGCGGACTGCCAGGGGCAGGGTGAAGGAATCGGCGCCAACGTCCGCCGACGTCAAGCGCAGAATCGATCACTATACAAAAGGCTGATTTGGGGTCTTGAACTGGCACGGGATCTGGGCTCCCAAGTTCCAGAGCCCCTCGTCGGATAGAGCCAGTGGGGTAGCGATCCGCTAATCCAGGACTCAGGCCGGGCCAAGCCCGAATCGAAAAGCCAGAGCGCGCGTTGCCCAGCCCTCAGCCCACCGCTGCCGCCAACTTGGCGGCCCGGCTACGGGGACGCCGGCTCAGGCCTTCGAGGGTGGCGACAAAATCGCTGATTCCCTGGAACTGGCGATACACGGAGGCAAAGCGCACGTAGGCCACCTCGCTGATTTCGCTGAGCTGCTGCAACACCAGCTCACCGATCTCATTGCTGCTCACTTCGCGGCCACTGCGGCCCTGCAGTTGCAGTTCGATTTCATCAACTACCCCTTCGAGCCGAGCTGGTTCGAGGCCGGTTTTTTCGCAGGCCCGCAGCAGGCCATGCAGCAATTTGCTGCGACTGAAGGTTTCGCGGCTGCCGTTGCGTTTCACCACCGTCACGGGCACGGTTTCGACCCGTTCATAGGTCGTGAAGCGAAATTCACAATTGAGGCATTCACGGCGCCGCCGCACACTGCGCCCGGAGTCCGCCGCCCGGGACTCCAGCACGCGGCTGTCGGTGTGTTGGCAGGAGGGGCACTGCATGCCCTAATCACCGCATCTGCGATCGATGCAAGTTTAGACACAAAATGGCCCGTTGAGAAGGGCTACGCCGCAATGGGTCTCAACGCCAGCCGGGATTAGCCCCCCAAGATGGCCCCTTGGCCCCGCTTGATTAACCGCAAAGGTGCCGCACCGGACGCTGCCTGCGCCAATGCAACGCATTTGTAGCCATGAAAAAGCCCCCACCGTGGGGTGGGGGCTGGCTGGATCAACTGGGTCCCGGTGGGATCACTTGCCGATCTTCGGGGGATCGCGGAAGGCGATGGCGAAGAACAACGTGGCGATCGCCAAGGTGAGGATCAGGATGTAGGCGAAGCTCTCCATGGGTTACCTCGAGGGTCTGGCGGTCAGCGAAGCGTGCTGCCAGCGGGGGGCACGTAGCCCTCCGGCAGCCTGCGGGTGGTGCGGTCGCCCAGTTTCGCGAACAGACCGAATTCCACCTGTTCGCCCAGATCGGGGTCAATACCAGCGAACACGTCGCGGTACAGGGTGCGGGCACCGTGCCAGATGTGGCCGAAGAAGAACAGCAGGGCGAACACGGCGTGGCCGAAGGTGAACCAGCCGCGGGGTGAACTGCGGAAGGTGCCATCGGAGTGGTACTTCTCGCGATCAAACTCAAACCCTTCACCCAGTTGGGCCTTACGGGCGAGGCGCTTCACGTCTGCAGGATCGGTGAAGGTCTGGCCGGCCAGGGCGCCGCCGTAGATGGTGGCGGTTACGCCGGTCTGTTCGAAGGAGTACTTCGCCTCAGCCCGACGGAAGGGGATGTCAGCCCGCACCACACCCTGGGCATCTTCGAGAATCACAGGGAAGTTCTCGAAGAAGTTGGGCAGGCGACGCACCTGCAGGTCGCGGCCCTCCTTATCGGTGAAGGAGATGTGGCCAATCCAGCTGGTGGGTAGGCCATCGCCATTCACCATCGGACCCACCCGGAACAGGCCGCCCTTGGCGGGACTGTTGCCGACGTAGTCGTAGAAGGCCAGTTTCTCGGGGATGGCGGCGTAGGCCTCAGCCTTGGTGGCGCCGTTGTCGAGGGCCGTCTGCACGCGGCGGTTGATCTCGGTTTTGAAGTAGCTCTGGTCCCACTGGAAACGGGTGGGGCCGAACAGTTCAACCGGGGTGGCAGCAGCGCCGTACCACATGGTGCCAGCCACAATGAAGGCCGCGAAGAACACAGCGGCAATGGCGCTGGCCAGCACGGTTTCGATGTTGCCCATGCGCAGAGCCTTGTAGAGGCGCTCCGGCGGACGGCTGGTGATGTGGAAGATGCCGGCGATGATCCCCACAATGCCGGCGGCAATGTGGTGGGCCACGATCCCGCCTGGGTTGAAGGGGTTGAAACCTTCAGGCCCCCAGGAGGGTTGTACCGGTTCTAAGTGGCCTGCGAGGCCATAGGCATCGGACACCCACATCCCCGGACCAAACACCCCAGTGAGGTGGAAGGCGCCGAAGCCGAAGCAGCCGAGGCCGGCGAGCAGTAGGTGGATGCCGAAGATCTTGGGCAGATCAAGGGCGGGTTCCCCAGTGCGGGGGTCCTGCCAGATCTCCAGATCCCAGAAGGTCCAGTGCCAAATAGCGGCCAGGAAAAGTAGGCCGCTGAAAATGATGTGGGCTGCTGCCACACCTTCGAAGCTCCAGAAGCCTGGGTCAACACCGGTTTCACCGGTGATGCTCCAGCCGCCCCAGCTACCCGTGACGCCGAGGCGTGCCATGAAAGGCATCACGAACATGCCCTGGCGCCACATCGGGTTGAGCACCTGGTCGGAGGGATCGAAAATGGCCAGTTCGTAGAGCGCCATGGAGCCGGCCCAGCCGGCAACCAGAGCGGTGTGCATGAGGTGCACGGCCAGAAGACGGCCTGGGTCGTTGATGACGACCGTGTGCACCCGATACCAGGGCAATCCCATGGGGTTCAGGTCCGGGGAAACAACCAGCCGTCGTGTCCAGGGGTTGCCTGGAACCTGACGGCAGAACGATCGAAACCGACGAAGGCTCGATCCGTGCTGGCGATCGTAAGGGGTTCCGCCGGCCCCGCGTTCCCGATGGCGCCCAGCTGAAACGTGCCGTGATGGGGCAGCGGGTTTGGCCCCGGGCGGGCGTTTACAAAACGCAATTATTGGCGCCGTTCCACAATGGTTGCCACCCCGCAGTGAGCTGGCCATGCCCGTGATTCGATTTGTGCGTGAGGGCCAGGATGTGGAGTGTTATCCGGGCGAAAACCTGCGCGAGGTGGCCCTGCGCGAGGGCATTGAGCTGTATGGCCTCAAGGGCAAGCTCGGCAATTGCGGCGGCTGCGGCCAGTGCATCACTTGCTTTGTCGAGGTCGTTGGCGAAAGTTCGCCCAGCAGCCTCTCGCCTCGCACCGGCGTGGAGGAGCGCAAGCTGGAGCGCCGGCCCGAGGGCTGGCGCCTGGCCTGTCAGGCCCTGGTGCAGGAGTCGGTCTTGGTCTTGACCCGGCCCCAGGTGGGTCTGGCCGATGCCGAAGCCCTGTTGGCGGCCGCCAGCCAGGCACCCCTGCCCGCGGGCCCCACGGCCTGGCCGGTGCTGGAGCCAGACCCAGGTGAAGAAGAGGAGGCCGGCGATGGCGAAGCCGATCCCCAGGGCCCGGCTTAATTAGGGCGCTAGGGCTAGTTCGCGCCTGTCCCTCAACAGAAGGCAAATCCGGGGCAAAGCGGGGTCTGGCGCGGTCGGGCTGGGTTTCGCTTGGCTTGGCTGGGGGCGACCAACCACAACGGGCGATGAAGCTGGCGGGTTCGGGCCCGGCAGCGGTGATACGGTCTCTCAGCTCCAGCGATCTGTAATGGAAACCAACGATCTCGGCTTCGTGGCCAGCCTGATGTTCGTGCTGGTTCCAGCGGTCTTTTTGATCATTCTTTACATCCAGACCAACAGCCGCCAGGGCTGAGGTTCGCCAAGCTGTCCGGTTGGTGCTTTGGCCCGATCGGGCTGGTGGCTTGGCCCCGCCCAATTTTGTTGCGGCCGTCCCCCTCGGTGACAAGGCGCCAGGAGACTCTTGCTGCCCGGCTGGGTTGGCTTGCCAGCGGAGCGGCCAGGGGGGCAGCCTGTCTTCGATCTACCCCAACCCGCTGGCCCTCAGGCTCGGCTCCCCTCCGGTTCGCGCACCAGCAGCACCGGCGCCGGGGCATGGACGCGGATGTAGTCGCTCACCGAACTGCCCAGCAGGCGGTCAATATCCACCAGGGCCCGGGCCACCAGGGGCCTGCGGTCCTGGGAGGCAATCACCAGCAGGTCGGCCTTTTCTGCTTCGGCGGCCGCGCACACGCCCCGGCCGATGTCGCCGGTGGTGTGGATGGTTTTGAGCTCAACGCCAAGGTTGCGGGCCCGCAGCACCGCCTTTTGGAGCGCCTCATCGGCGGGGGAGAGGCCACCGCGGGAGGGGGTGATGTCCTGGCGGCTGATGTGGATGCCGGTGAGGCTGCCGCCCGGGATCTCGCGCACCAGTTCGCAGGCAATTTTGAGGGCGTCATCGCCCACACCGGTGCCGTCGATCGTCACCATCACCCGATTGATGTGGCGCACGTAGAGGTCGTCGCGCACCAGCAGCATCGGCCGGGTCGAAAGCTGGAAGATGTACTGGCTGGTGCTGTTGCTCAGGATCGATTGCAGCCGGCTCAAGCCCCGCGATCCCATCAGAATCAGATCGGCATCGAGCTCATCGGCCACCTTGAGCACGGTCTGCTTGGTGTCGCCCTGGCGAATGATCGTATTGATCTCGCTGGGGTTAAGGCCGAGGCGTTGCACGGATTCGGCCACCCTGCCGGCGGCCTTCTCCCAATTCTCCTGGAAGTTATTACCCACCTGTTCCGGCACCACATGCAGGAGGTTGAGCCGGGCCTGGCGTAGCGCTGGGATGGCGCGCAGCATGCGCACCATCTCTTCGACATGACCCTTGCCGGAATCGGCGATCAGCAGGTTGCGAAACACGGTCAGTCGGTGGCTGCACTCAGCCTATGGCTGCTGTCAGCCTGTGGCTGCTTTTGATGGCGCCAGTGGATAGCAAAAATGCCGTAATGGAACGGGTTTGGCGCTTGCGCCGCCGTGTGTTGCCCCAGCACACCGACCATGCGGGCGTGATGTGGCACGGCGCCTACCTGGCCTGGCTGGAGGAGGCCCGGGTCGAGGCCCTTCAAGAGGTGGGCCTGGCCTACAGCGAGCTCTCGGCCCGGGGCCTGGAGCTGCCGGTGGTGTCGTTGGCGATCAACTACCGCCAGGCCTTGCTCCATGGCGACCAGGTGGAGCTGTTGAGTCGGGTGGAGCGCCGTTCGGGGCTGCGCCTGCCCTGGTTGAGCCAGTTCATCGCCCCCAATGGGGCCGTGGCGGCGGAGGCACGGGTGGAGCTGGTGCTGGTGGAGCTCTCAGGGGGAGGCGCCGAGCGCCGCCTGATCCGCCAGCCTCCCGCCGACCTGGCCGCTGCGATCGAGCAGCTGAACGCAGGGCCAAACCAGGACCAAACCAGGGCCAAGGGGGGCGTATAGTACAAAACTACTGCTGATTGGGGAGTGGCGAATCGTCCTCTGGGGTCCCGAGCCGGGGCTGGTGTGGTGGTTGGGGTTGGTCGCTTTGGGGCGCATCTACCAGGGGAGGCGGAACCAGGGGACTCCCTGGCCGTTATGGCGTCCCATTCCCCACGCCAACTTCCGGCGCCCCAGGGCCAGCCCATCCCACCCCTGGCGCCCTTGCTGCTCGTGCCCAGCCCGGGCCTGTTCCCGCCTCCAGGCCCCTGGCACCAGGCCCAGCGCCTCTGGTGGTTGCTCTGGTGCGGCTGCCCCGGCATCGGCTGGCAGCGGCTGGCCCGCCTGCAGGCGGCCTTTGGCGGCCTGGATCACGCCTGGCAGGCCCCTGGCGATGCCCTGGCCCAGCGGGCCGGTTTCCGTGGACGCTTGCTGGAGCAGGTGGGGGCCTACCGCCAGCGCTGGGGGGCCGAACCCTTCAGCCAGCCGGCGATCGCTGATCGCTTGGCCGCCCGTGGTCCCTACCGGCGCCTACTGCCTGGCGATCCGGCCTGGCCCGGAGCCCTCACCCGCCTGGCCCGGCCGCCCCTGCAGCTCCACTGGCAGGGCCAGGGCCAGCTTTGGGCGCCCCTGCGCCAACGCCGGGCCGTGGCCGTGGTGGGCACCCGGCGTCCATCCCGCCACGGCCTAGCCATGGCCAGGGCCCTGGGGGTGGCCCTGGCGGAGGCTGGCTGGCCGGTGGTGAGTGGCCTGGCCGAGGGCATTGACGGGGCCGTTCACCAGGGCTGCCTGGCCGCGGGAGGCGCCCCGGTGGCCGTGCTGGGCACCCCCTTGGAACGGGTTTATCCCAGGCACCACCACAGCCTCCAGGCCCAGGTGGCTGCTGCAGGGCTGCTCATCAGCGAGCACCCCCCCGGCACGCCGGTGCGCCCAGGCCACTTCGCCAGCCGCAACCGGCTCCAGGTGGGCTTGGCCCAGGCCGTAGTGGTGGTCGAGTGCCCCGAGTCGAGCGGTGCCCTGCATTCGGCTTCCCTGGCGTGGGACCAGGGCCTGCCGCTCTGGGCGGTGCCGGCCGATGCGGGCAAGCTCTCGGCTGCCGGCAGCAATCGCCTGCTCGCCTGTGGCGCCAGCGTGCTGCTCGATCCCGCAGACCTGGTGCGCCAGCTGGGGCCGGGTCCCCTGGCGGCAAGCCCAGGCCCGGCCGCTGGAGCCCCCAGCCACCGTTCAGTGGCCGCTTTCGCCCAAGGCGCCATGGCGGCGGGCCCACTCCGCCCCGGCGTTCCCAACCCCGAGCACGGGGCCCCACCCTTGGCTGGAGCCCAACGGGCCCTGCTGGCGGCCGTGGGCCCCGGCGCCTCCTTGGAGCAGGTCTGCGAGCGCCTCGACCTGGGTGCCGCCGGTGCATCCCGGGCCCTGTTGGAGCTGGAGCTTCTGGGGCGGCTTCGGGCCGAACCCGGCCTTTGGTGGAGTCCCTGTTAGGGGTCTGGCGGAGCCAGGGAGTTCACCTAGAAGTTGCCTGAGGGTGGGACTTGGCAGCAGCTCAAGCACTGGGCGGCAGATTGGGCAACAGGGAGGACTGCGGAGGGGGCTACGGGTGGGCTAGAGATTTGGCTGATGGCTTGGCTGGGGAGGTCCCCTTCGTGCTGGCAAGGGATGGGGACGCAGGGCGGGAGGACGGGTTGCTGGAAGCCCAGGCGCTGCTTGCCTGGCGCCGGGTCCAATTGCGGCGGGGCGGTAGCTCCGCAGATTTTGATTGGCTATTGGAATTCGCCGGCGGCCTGGGTTGGAGCCAATTGCAGCGCCTGCGTCTTGATCCGGGCCAGCCGGTGGCCCTGCGCTGCAGCCTGGGCGCGATCGCGGCCCTCTGGAGCCAGCATCTGGAGACGGCCACCCCCCTGCAATACCTGGTGGGGATCGCCCCCTGGCGCGACTTCGAGCTGGCTGTGGGTCCTGGCGTGTTGATCCCCCGCCAGGAAACCGAGCTGCTAATCGAGCTGGTCCAGGCCCTGGGGCTGGCGGCTCAGGCCGGCTCGGCCCCCCTGCTCTGGGCCGACCTCGGCACCGGTTCTGGCTGCCTGGCCCTGGCCCTGGCCCAGCTGCTGCCCACCAGCTTTGGGCTGGCCGTGGATGCCAGCGCAACGGCCCTGGCCCAGGCCGGCGCCAACCTGGAGCGCCAGGGCCTCGCCGGCCGGGTAGCCCTACGCCAGGGCTCCTGGTGGCAGCCCCTGCAGCCGGAATGGGGCCAGCTGGATCTGGTGCTGAGCAACCCCCCCTATATCCCCACGCCGGTCTGGCAGGAGCTAGCGCCCGTAGTGCGCGACCACGAACCGCCCCTGGCCCTCGATGGCGGCCCCGATGGTCTCGATGCCCTTCGCGCCATTGCCGCCGGGGCCCCCCAGGCCCTGGCCCCGCGCGGCTGGCTGCTGCTGGAGCACCACCACGACCAATCTGAAGCCGTTCAGGCCCTGCTGGCCGAGCAGGGGCTTGAGGCGATTCAGCCCCACCCCGACCTGGAGGGCCACGGTCGGTTTGTGAGTGCCCGCCGGCCCGCCTTGGCGGCCGATCCGCCGGGATCTGGCCCTGGCGACCAGCTGACCCCGCGGCCGGGAGAGGACCATGGCTGAGACACCGTTCCCCGGTCAAGTTCTGGCGGCTGCGGAGCTGGCCGGCCGGCTCCATTCCGGTTCGGCGGCCCTGTTCCCCACCGACACGGTGCCGGCCCTGGCGGCCCGGCCGGAAGCGGCCGCCCAGCTCTGGCAGCTCAAGCGCAGGCCGGCCCGCAAGCCCATGATCCTGATGGGCGCCGATGCCGAGGCCCTGTTCGCCGCTTTGGAAGTGCCGATAGCGCCCCAGTGGCGGGCCATGGCCGAGCGCTGTTGGCCGGGGGCCGTAACCCTGGTCCTGCCGGCCCAGGGCCGCCTGGCCCGGGCCTTGCATGGCGAAGGCTCAAGCCTGGGTCTGCGCATCCCGGCCTGCCCCGTCGCCTTGGAGTTGCTGCGCCGCAGCGGCCCCCTTGCCACCACTAGCGCCAACCGCTCTAGCGAACCTCCTTGCGGCACGGCGGCCGAGGCGGCGACCCTGTTCCCGCTGCTCCCGCTGCTGGGCCCCGTGCCGTGGCCCCAGGGCAGCGGCCAACCCAGCACCGTGGTTGCCTGGATTGGGCTAGCAGAAAACAGCCCTGCAGAAGATGGCGGCCTTCGCGAAAGCAGCGCCGTAGCCGTTGCAAAAGCCGTTGCCGGTGAGGCAGGCCATTGGCAGATCCTGCGGGCCGGTGCTCTGATGCCCCTGGACTTGCTGCCAGGGGCTTAACCCTGGGAATTCAGCGGCCCGACGAGCTAATGGGGGTTGGATGGTCTGGTTGCTGCTGCTGTTGATGACCTTGAACCATTGGCTGTTTGCGCCGCTTTTGCAGCTCGCCCAGGGGCTGCTTGAGCTCCATTGGTTCGGTTGGTTGGTCTTGGCCCTGGGGCTCTGGTTGGTTGGCGGGGCCGCCGGCCCCAGGCTGGAGTCCGGCTCCCTCGAACCCAAATCTGGCGCCGAGCCAGGCCGCCCTCGCCCTTGATTGGGATTCAGGCTGGGTTAGCCAGATCCCCCCGGGCCCAGGTCCCTGCTTGCTCCGTTCAGATCCTGCCCAGTTCCAGTTGGTTGGCGTAGGGACCGCGGCCGCCAATGCAGGCGGCACCGCAATGGCAGCCAAGGCTGAGCGCCTGGTGTTGGCTCCAGCCGGCCGCAAGCCCGGCGGTGACTCCTGCAGCAAAGCTGTCGCCGGCGCCGTAGCAATCCACCACTGGCCGCGGCAACGCCGCGGCGCTGAACCGGCCCCCTGGCCAGCAGAAGCCGCCCCGCTCCGCCTCGGTACCCACATAGAACGTTGGCGCCGGATCTAGATCGCCCGGCCGATAGATCTCGCCCGGGTCGGCGGCGCTGCCGATCAGGGCATCGAGCTGCAGGCCCGAAGCCTGGATCAGCTCCAGGCCCAGCCGCGGGGTGGCCGCCAGCAAGCGGGCGCGGCGGCTCCAGGCCAGGGCCGCGGCATCGGCGGCGGTCACAAACACGCCGTCGCAAGCCGAGAGTCTTGCCCAGGCCAGGGGATCGGCCGCCGTTGGACTGAGCCGCTCACCGATCACGGTGATTGTGCGTTCGCCGCTGCTGTCGATGAAGGTCACGGCCCGGCGGCTGGGAGCCTCGCGCCAGGCCACCTGCACATCAAGCCCCAGGCCCTGGAGCTGCTCCGCCGCCAGCTCGCCGATCCGATCCCGCCCCAGGGCCGTGAAGAAGGGAATCCGCTGGCCGGTGAGCTTGGCCAGCTGCACGGCGATAACCGCACCGCCGCCGGCGGCCAGGTCCTGGCTGTGGCTGGCCCGCTGAATTTCTCCGGCCAGGGGCAGGTGGTCCACCCCCACAAAATTCACCCACTCCACATGGCCCACCACCGCCAGATCCAGGGGCGGCAGGGGCGGCAGGGCCCCCAGTGGCAAGGGCTCCAGGGGAGCACAAGCAAGCGGCCTATCGGTATCCATGGCTTCGGCTAGACATCGGGGCCAATCCTGGCTGGGCTTGGAACAGCGGAGCCAGGTCAGGCCTTCGGGCCCCGATAAGGGGGGCCTAACCCGCAGGCCCTAGGCAGGAATGGGTCCGGGAGGAGCCAGCTAAACAGGCGTAGCGAGGGAGGCTCAGCAAAGCAGGATCAAACTGAAAGGGGTGCTAATTTCAACGAAATATTTGTCCTCCATTGCTTTGGCCGGCCCAATTAATGGACCTTTCCCCATCGCAATCCCTGTGATCGCAGCCCTGTCCATATCAAATAAGCGGCTCAAGCAGCCCTTGATCCTGTCGTGGAAGCGACGACCCCCCAGGCTCAGGACCGTTTTGGCGGGTTGTGTTTCAGCGCTGCTGGTGCAGGGTCTGCCATCCCAGTCGCCCTTGTTTTTGGCCTCTGGGCCTGGGAACCCCGCCCCAGGATCGGCCCTCGCTGGCCCCATGGCTGATCCGGGTGGGATGGCCGGCTTGGCCCCGGTGGACCGATTGGTGGGCGAGGCCGAAGATCTCAATCCCTCCTATTTCAGTGCCGAGGAGATCCGCGAACTGCAGCGCCGCTTCGGCGTCCATGGTGCCCAGCCGCGCCTTGGTCAGCTGTTCACCAAGGGCCTCGACCACCTGGCCCCCCTCAAGGCCCATACCCTGGCCAGGCTCGAAGCCGTGCGGCCGATTGTGCTTGAGCAAAGCCGCAAACAGCAGGTGAATGCCATGTTGATGGCGGCGATTCTCTTTGATGAGATGCAGCACGCCAAGCCTGGTGAAGATATACGGATCCTGGCCGAATCGGGCCTATTCCAGGATCACGGTTTGGCCCAGCTCAGTATTAGTGAATTGCAAAAGCAGGGCAAGCTCAGGGCCGATGCCACCGATGCGGAAGTGGCGGCTGCTCTCGAGAAATTGCTCACCCCTAGCGAAAACGTGAAAGTGTTGGCGGGTCAAATAGCCCGCCTGCAAAAACTTCTTGGCGTTCCCAAGGGACACCGCATGGAGGTCAGTACCAGCCGCCGCGACGCTAAAATTGCCGCCACAATCGCCTACCTTCATAATGGAAAACTTGATTATCCCCAAAGAATTCTGGGCTATATGCAAGATCCAGAGTTGCATGCTTTAATCTATTCAATCCGCCAACGGACAATCCCACCTTTGATCTAGCGCGCTCGCTTGATTTGCTGCGAGCGAATCGGTCAGCGGCGTTCTACCAGCTCTTCCAAGGGGAAGCGCACTTTCGCTAATTTCGCGTGCTTATCGTCAGAGCTGCGGGTGCCGCAGGCACACACGACGCTGCTGCGGTAGGGGGTATCGCCCAGCTTGAGGATCCGGTCGTATTCGCCGGGGGCGAAGCCTTCGATGGGGCAGGTGTCCGCGCCCACCAGGGCCGCGCAGGTCATTAGGTTGCCCAGGGCGATGTACACCTGGTTAGAGCCCCACTGGCCAATCACCTGGCTGCGAGGGCCGTGGATCAGGTCTTTTTCGATCATGCCGCGATAGGGGGCCAGCTGCTCCAGCGGTAAGCCCCGGGCCTGCGCGGTGGCGTTGATCAGACGCTCAGCATCGGCCGCTTCGATGCTGCGGCGCACCAGAAACACCACTAAATGGGAGCAATCGGTGATCTGGGACTGGTTCCAGGAATGGGGCCGCAGCTCGGCCTTGATCGCCGGATCGGTGATGACTAGAAACTTCCAGGGCTGCAGGCCGTAGGACGACGGCGACAACACCATCGCCTGCTCCAAGCTGGCCCAGAGCTCGGCGCTGATCGGCTGCTCGGGATCAAACACTTTCGTGGCGTAGCGCCAGTGCAGGGCGGCGAGCAGGGCGCCTGGATCCAGGTTTTGATGGGCCTGGCCGGCTGGAGCTGCAGTTAGGGGGGTATCGGTCATGGCGATCCGAGGCTCGGACAGGAAACAGTTACTTTCGGCACCGTACTGTCGTAAGGGCGTTGCAATTGCCACTGGTGTTGGGCTGCTGGCAGGTGGTGACGAGCTGGGCAGACGGCCCGCTTTCCCTGGGTGAACCTGCGGCAGCCCCCGGGCCCCATTGCGGCTCAGTCCATGAACATCGAGCGCCCAGAGCTCGCCTCGCTCCCCACGCCGGCGCCACCAGAGGGGCTGGTGCTGGTGATCAATGCGGGGAGTTCCAGCCCCATGGCGGCATTGAGCAGCGCTGCTGGCACCCCCCCTTTGGGGCGATCAACGGCCCGGCAACGGCGCAGGTGCCTTGGCAGCGTTTTTCGCCCTTGGCCGGGGCCGCTGGCCTGTGGTCCTAAACCAGGGGTATCGTTTCGCGTCGCCGAAGCAAGATGGAGTTTCAGAAGTTCGATAGATCGGTGTTGACATAGTCGATCAGGAAACAGCCGTTTTGAAGCAGGGCCTGGTCTTCGAACTCCAGGCCTAGATAGGTGCTATTTGCCTCCATCGTGCGCCAGCGCAGATGGGCGTTGAAGAAGGCGCTGCCCAGGCCGAAGCTTTCGTAGACAGAAATCGCAAAGGATGTGCCAAAGGGTTCATCCATAGGGCTATCCACCACAACACAAATGCCGCCCATACTCACGTCCCAGAGGCTGATGTGCCACTTCTGGTCCCCCGGGCACGCCATTTCACCCACGGGGGCTACGCCCCCGAAAGGCATGGGCTTGCGCGCGAACTGGCGCCGCTGGGAGCCGTCATTCGCCGGCGGGGGAGGGGCGTTTTCAGCCAGAAGTAAGGGGGGGTTAGGAAGGAATCGCGCCCCAACGATTGGGTGAGTAATAATTGGGTCTGGATTGGGTCTGAAGGCTGTGATTCGCTAGGAGTTGGGGCGTTAATTTCTGGGGATTGTTTTGTGGTTGCGGCTGGCGGTGGTGGCGGTGGCGGTGCCCCTGGGGATGGGAGCTGATAGCGACCCACGCCACTCGAGAGCTCCAGATCGCGAAGGGGCATCAGGGGGTTTTGCTCGTTCATTTCAAAAATATCAGTACACCCAATTTACCAAAGATCTTTGCGCATCAATTTGCGGATCAATTTTTTGTATCCAGCAGTAGGGCAAGTGGATCTGCTGCGGGACTGAAGCCTGGCGGCCGGGTCCGGTGCTTGGCCTTGTCCCATGCTTGGGTGTGCCCCCTGCGTAGCCAAGACCATGGTCCCAGGCACTTTCTGGCTCCGTCAAGCTCCGCCCAGGACCTGGCCCTGCAGCAAAAACTCGCCAAGGCCTACGCCAACTTGGGCTTGCGTCAGCTGTCTAACGGTGAGTTGGATGGCACGAAAGCCAGCTTGCCAGTCCTGTTCCGCCAAAACCCAGGCTGGCTGGCTGGGAGCGACGTCACTGAGCCATGGAAAGGCACATGTTCAGAGGCTTTAAATAGTAGCCCAAGGTGAAGCGGATCGATGTGGCTCAGCTAAGACTGTTCGAATTATTAAGGGGTGAATAATACTTTGACGCGCTCACTTATTGATGAGTCCATGCAGTTCTCTGGGGCCGCCGTGAATTTGGAGATAGTCTCCTCCTGCCGCCAGGTTGGTGATGGAGCCGGTTTTAGCTGGACCTTCTGATCGCTCTGCGGCTGCGTTTGTCATTGTGATGACTTGCCGCTAAGGTCTAATATTACCCCATTATTTTTGGTTTGCCCGTGAGCCGTTGGGAATACCAGGTGATCCACTTAAATGTGGAGGACTCCGCGAAGACCCCCCAGGCCCCTGGGCCAGGG
>Ga0310318_10023_pt1 | contig 18482 bp, 15 predicted proteins | sample LakEriER1TotalB5_FD_194719 | JGI IMG/M metagenome (GOLD analysis project Ga0310318, IMG submission 194719) | Enriched freshwater cyanobacterial communities from Lake Erie, Ontario, Canada - ER10.Total.B5 (v2) (version 2) | ecosystem: Environmental > Aquatic > Freshwater > Lake | place: Canada... | reverse complement strand
AAATGGATTCTGATATTCCACGATATGAGGCACAACTCCCAACAGCGTGGTGGAAGGGAGTCTCAGTTCAAACGGATTGATACTTTCAAAGTCTGCAGAATTCAGCAGATTTAGAAAGTTTTCAACTGCTCCAGTACTCGCGCCTAACTCAGCGAGTTGAATTTTTCGCTCAGTAGCTATTTTTTTGAGCTCTAAAATTCTTAGGGCGTTTTCTTCTTTACGTGGTGCCCAGAGCTCTTGCTTCTCTGACTCAGTCAGACTCTCAACTTTGTAGACACTGATTTCACTATCCCATACCAGTTTTTCGCTACCGAGAATGAAAGGTGGAATTTCAATAGGCCCCTCCCACCCAGCGAAGCTAAGCTGCTCTTTGCTGAGCTCTCCTTCTGCCAGATAGTGTGTTCTGCCGTCAGGAAACTTTATCCTTCGCGGAAGTTCCTGTGGCTTATTACTTTGATAAGAGTACAACATTTGCTTACAAGGAACCTGAACCTAATGTACCAACTTCTCGGTAATAACAGCGAAACGTACCCGTCCCTGAGATATTACTTTGGTTGGTGTAACCGGAATAGCAATTCTCTTGATTCATTGTTCCCGGCATAATATACCAGTAACGGCGAGTGTTTCCGCAGTGGTCACCACAATTCTCACTGTTGCCAGGATCGGATTGATAGCCTCTAAATACCTGGAAGTAGCCATTATTCCAACCACTGTTCCCAGATAAGAAGGGGTGTATGTTTTGGGAAGAAACACAGTATGTAGATGAACTGTTGTTATATCCAGGCCAACCAACAGGTGTGGTTGTGCTATTAAACCAACCGAAGTCAAACTGGCCCGAGCTTATGTTGCTTATATTTGCTGCATTTCTGTTGTTAACTCCTGGGTCACCTTCCATTAACCCCCTGACCCGCATCTTATAATTTCCATTAGTTTGCTCGAGCAAGTAGTCGAGTCTTCCTCCCGAGCTGTGGCTATCTGCCCTGGCTTTTCTGTGAACAGCAGCACTGTAGTGGCTTGTACTGGTGTCAAAACTGCTTAGATTATAATTAACAATCGCCTGTGAGGCAGCATTTTGAATATTTACTCCTGTTTGGTTGAACCACCTTGTCCAACCACCTCCATCTGTAGACATATCGCAGTAAAGCTGCCGAGCAGTTGTCCCGTCGACATTTTTTATCCAATAATTACCACTAGGGGTACTACTATTTAATTGGTAGATTGCTTTGGCTGAACCTGCAGGTGCACTTGCAATTGAACCGTACCCCACCGCACTTCCGTCGACCGTTTGAGCAGCAGATAGTTGGAAATTATCAGCTGTACGAACAGCAAGTGCCGGGACCGTGGTCCTAATTGTTGTTGCACTTGCTAGGCCAGTTGTTGCTGCACTCGGTACTGTAAGGGTCAGATTACTTCCGCTAATACTCCAGTCAGTCCCCGATGTTGCCCCATCTGTTAACGTCCAGCTTTTTATTAACGTATTGCTAACTATTGTTCTAAGTTCAACTACCCCGCCGTTACCAACAATTGATTTGTTAAATGGTAGGGCTGGGAAAGTTGAAGCGAAACCTGAAACAACATCAAAAGAACCTGATGTATATGTAGAGACTAGTGATGATACACCGGGAGGCCAATTTGCACTACGAGTCCTTTCTTCCCTGTAGTGCACAGAGTGTGCTCCGGGACAGTTCGAACTATTTTGTACAGGCAGCTCACCGACGTAACCGCCGCAGCTATTATTTTTTGATGTCATGCCTAGATTTAGGTGATATCGAGGTAAGAAACCACGAAGTCAATCAAACCGCTGCCGTTGTTTGAAATGCCTCTTAGTTTGTCACCGGCTATAAGCACGAGCTTGGAGGAGATAAGTTCCAGTGAAGAATCAGCTGGAATCGGGATTGTGCTAGCCAGTGTGGCGCTTAAAACGTTGGAACTGTTTGTAATTTTCAGTGTGCAGTCAATAGCGCTAGTTGTAGTAATAATATTGCAGGCAAGCACCGAAAGCACAATACGAGTTGTGCCTGATGGGACGGCAGCCAGGACATCAGTCTCTGAGGCTGTAGTCAGCCTAGCTTTGGCATTGGAGAAGGTTTCCGCCATATCCGGCTTTCTTAGTATTTAGTTCTCTGCTAATTCTAACAACTTATATTGCTTTAAATTCAGCCCAGTGCCATCAACAGTCCCACAGATACAGCAGCAGCTTGAACTGAAGAAGTTACTGTTACCAATATTTCTTCGTTAGCGGCATCATCAGCGACTGTGAGAGTTATTCCGCTACCTTCAACGAATCGCACCTTTCGCCTGGTGCCCACCGCATTCGTGTCGCTATTTTTGTAGATGGCAACGCGAGCATTGGTATCTGCTGTTGCGGGTAACGTCAGCCTGCTTGCACTAATCGTGCTGGTTGAAGCTGTATTGATGACGCTGATAACTTGATCTGCACTTAGATCGGTTACGTCGCCTGTACCACTTCCGTTAATTCGGCCCTTGACGGTTGCTTCGTTTACTTGCTGTAGCTTGTTGTTGGCAAGAGAGTTAGTACCAACAGCTGATTCACCAAAGACGCTGAAGACGACATTCCCGGTATCCAATATGACATTGCGTGTTGTTTGTACAAACGACTTACCCTGGTTGTTCGTGCCCTCTTCCACATAAGTGAAGCTGCCAGCACCAACCTCGATAGTGGTGTTGAAATCGTCCGCACGAGTCAGTACAAAGGACGCACTTGCTGTCCCGAGAGTAGAAATTATATAAATTCCATTTTGGGTTTGGGTCGTCTGGTCTTTTACTAAGATGCGATCATTTAGAACCAGTGTTGCGCCATCAATAACTAAGACTCCATTGGAGTTGGCGGTTAAGGTTTGCGTCACACTGGAGTAAGTGCCCGCCAAAGTGGTTGTTGTAGCTACTCGTACCGAGCCCTTGATATCTAGCCCAGTTGTTTGGGAATCTACGTATGACTTTGTTGCTAGGTCGCTGGAGTTGACGGGCGCTCCAGCGTTTGAAATGCGGGCTCCGTTGGCGTTGCGAGTCCCGCTGATCGCATCAAAAATGTTGTTCGGATTGGCTCCTAGAGCAATATCAGAGCCGTCGGTAGCAACGGTGATGTAGTTATTACTAGTAGGTTTAATTCCTTTGAATTCGGACCTATAAGAGCCTGAGACTAAAGCAGAGCTTTGGTAAACGACCTGCTCACCACTGGACCCCACCCCAACAGATGAGTTCAGGCCCTGGAGGTTTCTCAGTGCTCCATCACCTGTATTAGATCCGGTGCCCCCTTGTGCGGTACTCAGCGAGGTGGTTAGGCCTGACAGGCTGCTGATATCTGAGTTGGCGCCCGATTTTGCAGCACCCAGGTTGTTTCGTGCTGTGCTTGCATTGTTTGCTCCAGTTCCGCCTACCGACACCGTTAGGGGTGAGGCTGAAGCGAGCGTATTAATATCAATATTTCCGGGAACTACATCTATAGTTATTGACTGGCCGCTATCGCTATATGACCCGCTTAGCTTGGTTGAGCCCAACTTAATAGGGCGCAGCTCAATTGTCTTTGAGCCGTCGCTTTCAGTCGTTGTCGATGAAAGTACTTCGTATCCTGTCCCAGTAACGGTGTTGTTTTCTGCATTAACCACACCCGTATTATTTATGGTTAGGTCAGCTCTATTATTAGTACTATTATCAGCAATATCAACGTTGATACCAACGCCGTTGATTAGATTTGCTTCTTGGCGCGTTGATTTTAGTGTGCCTGCCTTTGAATACCGCGAACGCTGAATCGTTGTATCCGCGTTTACCCTAGCCGTCAAAGTTGCGGTTGCGTCGTCGTAAGTAACCGTTACGGTACTTGTGGCTGCCGGGTCGCTCTGGACAAGATTACCAACAATGTCCTGCACTGCTTCCTGGACATTGGCCCAGGTGATCTTCTTGGCCTCAGTGCTTGTTGCACTCAGCTTTTTTACGATCAGCAGCAGATCATCCGCTGCTGGCGTGGTGATAGCAGTTAAATCGGTAATGTTTCTTGTAGCAACCATTAGATGGCACCTCTTACTTTAATGTTCTTCAGAACTGGGAGTGTGTTAGACGCTGATTGTTCGCGGTTCCAATAGAACAGCCTGAGAGGACTTCTAAGGTTCTTTTGAACGAAAGTTGCTACCGTAGTAGCCTCTCTTTGGAGGGTTACATCTCCAGTACTACCATTACGGGTGAGAATCAAATCTTCATCCGAGGCTACAGTAATTGTACCCGTACCCGCAGTTTGAATATCAACCTCGCTGCCAAGCACTGCGTTTGCCCTTGACGTTGCAAGTTTGATACCATTTAACCCGTCGCTAATTACATAATAGTTAGTAGTTAGGCTAAGCCCGCCAGGAATTAACCCTGTGGAATTTACTCTAACTCTATCCCCGAGATTATATGGGTGAGAAGTAATTACTAATGAGTTGCTGGAATCACTTACAGAGGTGACTGTTTGCGGCCGAGCCAGCGTGAAAACGGAGACTCCACTTATGTTGACACTGATCTTCTCAGTTGAGGTACTCAACCGTCCGAAGCCAACAGCAAAGCGGTTGGGGCTTGCCGCTGATATGTAATATTCGGTCCAATTGGAGAGAGAGTTGAGCTCACTATCTGTCGCAAGGCCTAATGCAACGTTGGACAACCCACTTGCGATAGTGCTGGTAATTAACGCTGCATCAAGTTTGAAGGTAACTATTGCGTTAGTTGGTGTATTGACTGGGTTGATGAAGATCTGCGTGCCCATAGCAAAGCTAAAGGGCCGGTCCTCATTATCTGCGGGCTGGCCGGCCGCCGATGTATTAATTAGATCAGAACCATATACAGGCATTAGCTAACCCCATTCGTGAGGTACATGTTGACGGTTGGGGCGGTTTGCACTGCGTAAGTGTTTGTACTAGTGGTTTCTACCAACTTCATCCACTCCGCATTATATTCTGCTGTCTTGTCTAGTCTTGTGTAGTTTGCGTTAAAGGGTTTAGCAACAAATACAATTTCGGTATTGTAAATAGGCTTCAGGGCACTTGCTACGCTATTTGTCAGGTTAAGTTCGTAATATGCAACCAACGTATCCCCTGGCACAATATTCGTTATTACAGGGGTTGTATCTACTTTAGCTGCTTTGAGCGTAAATGTTGTTGAGCTATCAATAGTATGTACGTAATAGTCTGTGGTCCCTTTTTTTATTCTCTGATCCAGTACGAGTCTAAGGGGAAATGCCGATGCAACCTGAATGGAACCAGTGGTAGTACTGAATGAATTAACTGTAATTGCACTGGTTTTTATTGGAAACTCTGGAGGGGCATCAAACTCCGAGCTAATCTGCTCTCGCTGTGATCCAAAGATCTCTTTGAGATTCAGAGTGGAGCCTTGTGGGCTAATAAGAAAGCTCCCGATCTTTTTCCCCCTGCTTACGATTCGGAAATCATTAAAGCTTACATCCAGGGTTAAAAGATCGCTGCTTGCGTATGGGGTGTCAATTGTCAGATATTCGTTTGTTGGATCTTCTTGTATAAGCGCAAACTCAGTACCGGTGGAGTCGTAGGAGCTTATTAGCAGTGGTACGAGGTTAAAAGGTGATACATAGTCGCTGGTCTTGTAAGCCAGTTGTCCATTAATATGCCCCACTTCTTCTGGGATTATCATCACTGGATCCTTCCATATCTCCAGCTCTACTGGGTGTGATGCTGCCACATTTAACATCAGGGGGTTAGTGACTAGTAGGTTCTCAACGGTCACACCGTTATTATTTTTGAAGCGTGCTTTGCTCCTTAATGTCATTACGGACTGACCGGCACCGCTATATAAGCCCCCTACAACAGGCTCTACTGATCTACCAAACCCTGCATCAACGGCTGTTATTTTTGCTTTGTCATCCGCGCCACCATCAACAAGGACAGAAGCTCCATAGCGCTCCAGATATTCTGACCGCGCCAGGTTTCCACTATTTGTTATTTCTACCCAAATAGGCAGACTTGGTGAGTTTAGTGATGGAACGTCATAGCTACGTAATGGACCGCTACCCGCGCTCTCTGTTAAATCATTTCTTTTCTGCCTATCGGCGAGTATTAATTCATGGGCCAGAATCCATCGAGCCCGTGGTATTTGAGTTATCGCGGCGGGTAAATCTGTGTCTTTATCTACTAAGAAAAAGTAGAAGCGTACATCGCTGGCTCCATACCACCCCCATTCGATGAGGGTCATGAAGGTCTTGCTTAGATCTAGTGTCTGCCTGGATTTACCAGCACCGTTGACTTTGTCCCCAGTCCATGAAGAGCGGGGGATTCGTGTTTCGTAGCGCAGTCCATTTCCGGCGCTTGTTCTGTACAGGATTTGCAGCCTGTCACCCTCACCGTCGCCGGTTGCTTCCATAAAGAAGCCATCGTTTGGATCACCTACACCCCACATACGCCGGACGCTTACCGGCGTTTCTTCTGTTGACATCCGAACAGCAACGCTCGCACGCACAATCCGACCGGGTTGGTAGCGGTAGCGTTGTTTCGTTGTTATTCGCGCTCGTTGAAACCCGCCATCGTTGCTATTAAGTATGAGTGATGCCGAGTTGGCGCTTGGGTTGTATTTAACTGAACCCTGAGGCGTTGCCGGGTAGATTGCACTAGCTTCAGAGAGTTGGGTCCATATTGCTGATTCCGTGCCATCATTTTCTGCTCGCTCATTTAGACCTGTGACGTCGAAGATCCAGTCTTCCTCGGTCAACTCGTATGCATCATTCCGCGTTAGGAAGTTGTATGGTCGTGTGACACGCGGAAAGCCAAGCATGTCACGATTGACTTCGCTTGGGAATCTGTAGTTGTCGAGAATGGGGAGAGCATAATTCTCCCTGGGTAGCGTGATCGGTAGGCTTGAAGCTGCCTCAGCTTGACCAGCAGGAAACTCTGTCTCTGGCTGAACCTCAACCCCGTTGCGTACAACGCTTTTTTGCCCGATGTCATCGGGGAGTTGATAGGCCACTGGCATCAGCGCTGACCCCAGGTAAGGCTGGCTTTACAGATGTTGGTTGTGTTGTCAAGGGAGCGTGCAGCAATTACCAACACATCCCCTGCAGTTCCGGTGGCTGCTGTGGCCTCACGAGTCAGGTATTGACGTGCAAAGGAAAAGATCTGAGTCAGATCCACATTTGCTGAGTTCGCATCGCCTGTGAAAAATGCCGCAATTTGCTCACCACCGGTTGTTGCAGATAGTGCATTGGATGCACTTTCCGAGGAGTTGAATTCAATTGCTGAAAGGGTTCCTGTGCTGGTGTAGGTGGTGACTGGGCTGGTCGCGGAGTCGGTGATTGTTGTGGGATTCTTCACAAGGATAAATTGAGCCCTGTGAGAGCTAACCATTGAGAGCAACAGAGGGAATACCCGCATTAGGTTGCGCTTCGTTTCACCTTGGTTGTTGGTGATGTTTTCCTTGATGCGTAGTGCCAGCAGAGGTTTGAACACGGTTGTATTAGCTGTGACTCTGCCTCCGTCCTGGCTATAGATAGCCAGCTTGCTGTAGTCACCACCATCAATGGAAATTTGTGCGCCAAACTTTCGGAGGTAGGCGTTTGCGGAGAGTGTGCCCGTCTTTTCAACCCGGAACTGCATAGGCAGCGTCGGGTTACCTAACGAGGGGTAGGGAATACGGTCTGAGCAATTCAGGTTGTGGGCGATTACCCAACGGGCCGTCCTGGCCGTTGTACCTGCTGGAAGGTTGGCGTCTACAGGGACATAGAAGAGCATGCGGGAGCCAGTGCCCCCGTACCAGCCAAACTCAATTCGGCACATGACCAAATTGGTGAGACTGAGTTTGTGGACAGATTTAGTATCAGCCGCCCCAAGGATCGAGGCGCCATCAGTGCCAACCAGGGTGTCACCGTTCCAGTAGCGGCGCGGGACTATCTCCTCCATAACGGTTGGGGAAGACGACACCAATCTGTAGACCGTGCCTAGGTCGGTTCGGTTGGTTTGAGCAGCCAAAACGCTGCTGTCAACGGTAAACGTTGTTGGGTCGGTGCCTTGAGCGGTATAGCCGTTGAGGTGATCTTTAGGGCGCTCACCAGAGCTGGTGCGGCGAACGTAATAGAGCTCATCGCCGACGACGCGGACTAAATATCCGTCAGTGCTATCAAACATCCCAAATTCAATAACTCCGTTGGCATCACGGCTCATCGAAATACCAAACGATGCAGATGTAATCCGGCCGGTTTGATATGGGAATGCCTGTTTGGTTATTAGGCTTGCGATGTTGCCATTTGCTGCAGTTGGGGTTAGCAGCATCTCAGCGGCTGATTGCTGCAGCAGATGGTTAACCTGTGTGACCCTTACACCGCCAGTGGTTTGCTGATTCTTTGCCCAAATGTTGTTATCAATGTCGATGAGGTTCGTGTCATCGAAAATTGCCAGTGGGGTCTGGACCCTGGGGATCCCCAGCAGATCATCACGAACCTGGGAGGGTGCGGATAGGTTGTCGAGAATCGGGATCGGGCTCTGATCCGATGCGATTACGACTGGTAGTGAATTAGCGCTAGAGGCTTGTCCTGCCGCAATTGGCGTAGTACGACCTACGGTAATTACGCTGACGCCTTCTTCAACAATTGCCATTAATCCCTAGCCTCAGGTAACAGAATCTCTTGAGATACGCGGGATCACTTCAAGTGTTCCAATAGCTAACGTATCTTCTTTATACACAGATATTGTACCTGAGCTTGCACTTACAGAAAATGTAGGACTGCCTGCCGTTGTAGGTACAATTTCAAATACAGTGCTGCTAATAATAGTTAGTTGATTATTACTAAAATTGACGCCGTCATAGACTGTTTGGCCCGTGCCGGTAATCAGAATCTGATCTTTTGACGTTAGTTTATGCGCCGTCGTAGTTGTTATGCGGACGCGGTTCGAAGTTACTCCGGCTGAGCTTGTAAAACTTGTACCGCTGGAGATACCACCAATTGAGGCCTGAGATTGTGAAAAATACTCCCTGAGATCCCATAGATAGGGACCCTGAGGCTCATCTTCCGGGTCAACTCCGAATGATATGCCGGACTGGCTAATGCCCCGCTCTTCGTATCCCTTTGGCACGTTGCGGCCGAGTGCTTCCGTCTGTTGGCTGGTGAGGCGCAACTGAATCTTTCCGCCAGTTTTGTCAAGCTCGACAATCCCAAAGGAATCAACGGCAGAAGCAGGTGTAGTCGAGTTGTTAAAGAACCGCCGTATATCAGCAACCAACACAGAGTTTGTGTAGTTGTGGGGCGTGCCCCACGGCTTCTCGAGGGCTATAAATAGCTCATCGAAGCTATCACCCTCTCGAACCGTAATAGCGATATTATCCAGTGCCATTGCTATTTAGCCATTAACTTCTGGATCAGGCGCTGCCGGGTTGTGTCCGGTATATCTTCTACGGTTTGTGGAAGACGTATTGTCTGCGCTCTTTCTAACTTTACCTGATTTAGTTCAAGAACTGCAGAATAGTAAGTGTCATTTAGCTCTATTAGTCGTTTTAGCTCTAATTCAAGGAAGCTGATCCTTTCCTTGAGCGGCTCTGGTGGTACGGGCACGCTCACATAGATAGTAGTTGGCTCTGAGACATAAGTTTGATGCATCGCATGTATTTGCTCATCTCTTAGCGCTAGGGCTGTGCTATTAATTTTTTCCAGGCTTGCTATTTTCTCCTTTAATTCTTCTGACTCGGTAGTTTTACGCCTTAGCTCGCTTTCAAGGCTCTCTTTAGCCTGCATTTGCTCTGCCTGTTCGGTGGCCATTCTTCGCGCTATGACCTCAAAACTGGTCTCAAATGAAGATAGGTATTTGGATTGGGGGCTTAGCTCAGCGGGTTTGGGGGAAATATCGAGCTCATGTACGCCAGAGGGGATCCGCCATTTCAATGTATAGATTGTGTCGCGGAAATCACCGTGCTTTTTGAAACCAACGTTGTAGTAGAGCCCTCTAGGTGTTGGCGACAATTCAATATCTATACTTCCGTCTACTACATCAAAATGTGTCTCATCGCGCTCAGTACCAAAAAATGGTTGAGAGGGTTTAGTAACTAAGATTCCGTCTCTTCCATCTGAGAAGAGTTGGCCGAAAACTCTTGGCATTATATTTCTCTATAACCGAGTGTTATTCCTATTGTTCCGGCAGTTCCACTCCAAGTAACAACGGCATTTAGCTTGTCTCCAATCGTGTTTGATTGGAAGAGGCCTAGGGGATTGGCGAGCGTAACTGTTTGGGACGCAAGCAGGTAAATATTACCTGTAAGATCTGATCCAGCATCTGACTGAAACTTGATAAAGCCTGCGGCGCTTGCACTGATTATTAAGCTCATCACACGCAATTTTACACCCACAACTGCTGTCAATACATCAGCAGAGGCAGTCAAATTTTGTGCCTTGAATTTTAGGTCGTTTGTGTACACATCATGAAATGTGACGAAAGGACTAGCAGTCGTGCCAGCACCCGAGGCCTCAATATAGGCATCAGAGCCATTTCCATCCCGGCCAAATAATGTCATTTATACAATTCCTAGAAAGATACTGTTGTTTAGGTATTCATTGTATGACGCGGTGAAGCCATACAGAGGAAAGAAATTGGAATAAATCCACGCTGTCCTGGAATTATCCCGCAACACTGCGCGTATTCTTACTTTAACGGCTCTCTCGTAATCCGAGCTCAATTGTGCTCTGGTGTCGCTAAATCTTTCTGTACCAGACCACTCGTCACTTTCATCCTCAAAAAACTGTTTCTCCAGCTCGTAGTAATCGAGGCGTTCATCGGTTATGGCTACAGCGAATGTTGAGCCTGGTATAACCACATCGGTGATTACGAAAGGACGGTATTCAAGCCCAATCCAATTAACAAGTATTTTACAACTAAAGGCCATCAGGGATTTACCAATAAGCCAAAGTTGATCCCCGCAGGATTCAGTGCTGGTGTTCCTTGTGAAGAGAACAGCTTTGTGCCAATATTCTCAAGAACCCCATTTTTATCATCTTTCATAAACTCAAATTTTTGTTCATCATATTTGATTCCAATGATTTGATAAGTACCATTTGGGTCTTCACTAATCTCTTGAACTCTATAGCGTCTAAAGGATTTTGTCTTGGATTCATCTACCAGAACCCACGAATGTAGGGTTGTGGGTGTTGAGCTGTAGGCTGTACTTACATTTAAAGTCCTGGATGACACGCCTGAAATAATACTTCGCATGCATACTCCAGTGTTGCCATAGACATATAGGGCATAACCGGTGTATGTACCGGTTGGAAGGTCTCTGTCAATTACTACTTGAGTAGTTGAGGCAGATTGCACGCGGCCACCATAGGTGCCAGGAGTTTTATTACCGTCAGCAATAATTACTATATCTCCGGGTAATAGGAGAACCCCTTCTCCGGCAACGCTGAAGGTTACTGTTTCTGTATTATAAATATTACTTCCTAGTGTGTATCTTCCCAGCATAATTGCTTGCGCTTCCGTGGTACAACCAACCGCACGCACATCAACGGGACGGTACCCGTATCTCGCTATAGCCTCGGGATGGTGAATTGCTGTCTTGGCTTCTGTATAAAAATTTGCGGGGTTAATCCACGACACGTTTGCAATCGTTCTTCTTGCTGCCTTTGCCACGCCTTCATATGTAAAGCAGGGGGCCTTTACCTCTCCGCTGTCATCCTGTTCCTGTATTACGTTGGCTTCACTAAAAAGCCTGTATTCACTAGGATCTGCAACTGGCTTGTCAATAGTTAAACCAATTTTTCCTCCTGCATAGAAGATTTGTGCATGGAAACAGGATGCAACACCCTGTAGCACCCCTAGTGCATCTGCGGTGTCATCAATAACACCATTAAAGGTAATCTTGTTGTCTTCACAATACTTTGCAGCGGCGCTAAATGAGCCCAGATCAACGTCTTCTATTCTTATTCCTGGTTGAGTAACCTTAGACCGGTCAGTGGTTGTCTTGGTAAATGTTCTGCCACCTACTCCGTACCTAGGGTGTGTCAATAAATCAAGAAGCACGTAAGCTGGATTGTTACTCCAGGCATAACTAATTTTGAGACTGCTTGAAATAATAGGTACATGAATACCTTTTATTTTTGCCTGTATTGATGGCATTGAAGTGAATTCAGCGACACCAAACTTTATACCTAATAAAGCCACTTGTGGATAATAAAGTTTTTCTGACCACGTTATATCGGCAGAAATAAATGTTACGTCTCCCTTCACCCATTGCCAGTTTCTTGACTCCGTTTTGTTCTTCTTTGACTCTGGGTCGGGGGCTTCCCCTCTATCAAGCCGAGTGACGCGGCACGAGATTGGGACCGGTCTTCCTGATATATCTACATTAATAAGTTGTAGCTTTACAGATTTAATTGCACTAGCATCCCCCCAGGAGAATGTTTGGCTGAATACAGTACCTCCCGCACCATCGATAACATCTACCTGATACTGGAGATAATTCATCTTAAAGAATGAAGTTCCAGCAGTTGTGTAAGGTACGTGATATGAAACGGAACTACTTTCTCCTGCATAGCTATGTAGGCAGTAGCACGGTCCATATGCCAGCCGTAGCTGCAATGTATCTGCCTCAGGTTGCACAAATGATCTGACTACCTGTTTATTGGGGGCCGAGTTGTCCTCCGGCACCGTAAGTGTTGCTCCTGCTGATAGGTGGAAACCAGCAGAATCAACAAAATCAATTGCCCTTGTTGTCTGTGTTCCGTCAGTTAATTGAAGCCTGTCTACTGGTGTGGCCTGAAGCTTTGCACCATTTAGAAAGATATTCTCACCTGGCGGTCCTGCTAATCCTTCTATTTTCCCCTCTGATATAACACCAAGATAATATCCAGTGTTGTCTTTTATATAAGAGCTTATTGTAGGGATGCTTTGGCAAAGGAATTCGCCATACACCAGGGGGACAGGTGTTCCCTGAGATGTAGTGTCTGCCGCACCATCAAAAATAGCGTCATCTATTCCCTTCCCTTCGTTTTTATCATCTTTCTGGGGTACCCCTGGGGATAACAGTCCTGCAATGCCTGTAAATATTAGGCCAAAACCTAGGCTTACCATCGCAGTTTGTATGCCCGCTGAAATTGTTCCTGCCGCGCCCCAGGTTAGAAGTCCAAAACCACTTGTTAGAGCAAAAGCAACTAGGAAAACACCAACGATGACTTTTAAGATGTTTCCAAAGCCCGCTTTTCCTGTTATGACAGGTACCAATACAAGCTCTTGGCAATTAAAATTAAGCTCTGCGTAATCAATACCTGATCGGTCTCGGTTTGTTAGAACTTTCCAGTAAATACCAAATTCATGGGAGCCCTCCATGTAGGCCCTGAAACCAGGCAGTTTGTGGCATAAAGCTCTGATTGCGTCATTGGGCGTGTTTACGCTCAGATTGTGTTCCCTTCCAAACCGGCGACCTACTACCCCCTCGAATATTATTTTCATGAGTCTTTCAGGATGTTGCTATAGATAGTTAAGCCTTCGTCGACCGTCCATTTTTCTAGCCGATCATCTTCTACGACGTAGACATATGACGTCAACTCCATATTCGCAGCTACAGCAAGGTCGTGATTACTAAATCCGCTCTTACCTCTAGGGTGTGAATGGAAAATAGTGTCAGGAAGATACTGCAGATAGGCTTCCGCCGAAAGAATAAATGTTTCTTCCGGTGTATCTGATTCGTTGACGCATTTTATTGCCTCGTCCCCGACAATTACACCGCAGGCTTCCTTCGGCACTTCAGCGAGACAGTGGCGTGCAATAGCTTTATGCAGATTCATATGGTTGCTGCAGGAAATCCGCCAAAGGGGTACGGCTCGTTATTTCGCGCTTTGCACGCGGCTAATGTCTTCGGGCAGGTGGCTAGGCTCGACACGGATCCGCATTCAGGGCTGCCATAAATGAAAGGACAGAAATTCGAGTAAAGTCTGCGGCCTGGTATTTGCATCCCTTCTACATCTAAAGCTGATGCCAGCTCATAAATAACACCCAGCTTATTTTCTTCAGTCTTACGATTAAAGTAAAAAAGTTCCGGTGTAAATACAGCAGTTGAATCGTAGCTTGGTACGGTTACGCCCCCTACAGAGTGGAGGTATTTTGCATAGGTTCTTAGCCGCCAATACCTGAAGCCGATGAGGTCCTCAAAGTCATAGGAGAGATTTGTGAGTTGACCGTCAATATTGCCAATTGACAATTTGGGTGTCGGTAGCCTGTTGCTCCCTGATATTCTGAAATCGCTCGCGATTATTGGAACTGGTTGGTAAGTGACTAAATTTGCACTACTTAGTCGCTCATCCACAAATTTCACTGTTTTGCCCCCAGTCTGCTCAGGTGAGACAAGATAAATCTTCCCTCCCCATGAAGGGGCCAGGTGACTTCCGTCAATGATGTGTAGCGTTATTAGGGCATCCTGCTGCATATTTACCTATTAATCCCCCTTGCCTCGTTTATTAATTTGGGATTGAGGGTTCCAGGTCGGTTATATTTAGCAGCACCTCCTATTTGTTCGTAGTTATTCCATACACCCGTTGCTGAATTGGAGGTGAATGTAGAAATTCCACGTTGTGTGTAGTAGGTTGTGTACGCGGTGTATTCAGTGGTATATGCAGTAACTAGGGTCCGTAATTTACTCTCCCATTCATCTCCAATTAGCTTGAGCATGTGGGCTTCAAATGCTGTTAGATTCCCACTTTGGTTGTAGGCATAAGGTATTACACCAATTGTTGGAAAATATCTTTGGGTTCCTTTATAACTTGAACTATTTGTCCAAACTGATTCAGTCCCCTTGCCAGTAAATCCATTGTTATAACCGCCTGTAGTTGTAATTAAATCAATAAAGGCTGCCCCTCGGGCTGTGTTAAATGACCAAGGTCCGTTTACGTCTACTATTACTTGATTTCCATCAGTATCTAGGTCTGCTGTGCAAACAGTAGATGCCGTGTATGAGTTATAGTTCTGATCGTAAATTTCTGGATAACCAGCTGTCGGTGTGGTGCCAGGACTCTTGTAATCTGCTACCCAATAAATGGTGGTTGTATTATTTCGCGCCTCGTTGACGGGGTAAAACTGTTCGTAAATCCCTTCTTCACATCTTCGTCCTACCTTATTAGGCAAGTTATTTGGGTTGCTGTTGTATGAAGGATACGAGCCAGTTTTAAGCGTTGAACCTGAGGCAGTAAACATTGAAGCATATGCCCACGGTTTGTTCCCCAGTTGACCGTCATATGCCGCTTCTATTTCGGTGAGTGTAATGTCCCTTACTTTTCCTGGGTAGCTATTAACTCTTTGCCTGCAACTTTCGTAAAAAAGTTCTTCAGCGGCCACTACCAAATCACGGCAGGCAATTAGAGCTTGTGTTCCAGGATAGGTAAGATCAATCGTACCAGAACTTACAACGGGGTATCGTGCCATTTCTTTATACAGTGAATGCTTGCTCAAGTGTAAATGTAAATATTGCTTTGCGTGTTGATGGAAGGAAGCTTTGCGTATAACTACTATTCTTGACTCTGTAGCGTAAAGACACCAAGGAATATGGAGTTAGTGTCGCTAGGAAGAAATCCCCTTGACATACAAGGTCTAAGTTGGTTTTTAAGCTCAAAGCATCTGCAGTACTTAAAGGTTTTGTTGTAATATCATATTCCATCTTTTTGGAATTAATTCCATCCTTTTGAATTTGCTCATAACCATCACCAAATTTATATCGCTTAACCCGGTGGCTACTTTTCTCCACCACGTTCATTGTTAGGTCTATTGAGAGTGCTTTATCGGCCACCTAGCATTCCTCCACGGCGTTTCTCTTCAAGAATTACGCGCTTAACCGCGTTATCAATTGCTTTACCGAGTTTACCGGCTTGATCACCACTCATTTCAGTTTTTGCACCCCCCTCACTATCCACATTAACTGTGATATTTGTAGTTACTGCACCACCTGCACTACCTTTCATATCAACAGGTATTGCCTTACCGTTCGGGAGTGGAACAATTGCTTCGTTGTAGGCACCTTCACCAACTAGACCCAGCGTGGGTCTGTCAGCTACACCACCTTGAGCGAAAGCCTTGAAGCCCAGAGGATATATTCCTCCCTGCGCTCTTTTCCATACATCCGTATTTGCACCAACACCGGGGGCAAATGCTGCGCCTGCAAAGTTGCTTCCACCGCTGCTGGATGTATTACCCGCCGAAGCAGCTTTCCCACCACCTCCTAACACACCGCCAAGAATTCCACCTATTCCTGCGCTAGCTCCGCCACCGCTACTTGGCAGGCTCATCCCGAAGATGCCAAGTAGCGACTTGAGGGCAATCATCTTGATCATCTCCGCAATAATTTGCATTGCCATCTGCATGAAGGACTCTCCAATCGATTGGAACATGGTCGCTAATACTTCATTTACCGACTTGGTGCCGTCGAGGATTGAGGCCACGCCATATGACATTGCCGTTGCTACAGATGTTCCTATTCCATCAGCAATGGTTGATAGTTGTTGGAAGCGATCGGCAAAGGCTTGAAATTCACCCTGCCTCTCTGCGTCATACAGCTTTGTTTCACTCAGCTTTTGAAATGCCTCTCGTAATTTTTCTGCTTCTGCTGTAGGTGCCGTTTCCCATCCAGGCATAGCCTGTTCATTTGCTGCAGCTTCATTGGCTAGTTCTGCCTTAGCCCCGAGTTTGAATTTCTCTCTTGGGTCGTATACCAGCTGTTGTGCTAGTCCAGCCTTACCGGTGTTAAGTGCCTGCGTTCTCTCCAGCGGAATGTTCGTTATCTGACGCTGCATTTCCTGCAGCCGTGCTTGTGCTTTTTGCGCCGCCAATGACTGGAGCCTTAGTTTGACTTCACCATCAAGTTGTTCTTTAGTCCCACCGGGTCCATAGAAACGTTTTCTAGCCTCAGCCTCAAGCTTCTTAATTTCTTCTACTGATATTTTCTTCTCTTTTGAGGCCGCAGCAATCGTTTCTTTGATCTCTCGCTCAAATATTGCAACATCTGCTAATCGTTTTGCATAAATGTCAGCTTTCTCAGGATCAAACGTTAGTTTTGATGCCTCTGAATAGGCTTTAGTCTGAAGTATTAGGTCCTTAAATTGTTCAACTGGGATTTTTGGAGCAAGCTTCTCGAAGAATGCTTCCAAATTATTCTGATTAGTTATCTCCTTGCTCTGTGCATTTACGGCTGCAATAGCACTATCTAAACCGAGTGCCGCTCTAGTCGCTTGTTCAAAACCACCCGTTGATGGTGCGCTAACGCCGCCGGCCATCGCATCAACATTTGGGGCTCGATTCTGAGTTGCTGCAGCACCTGTGGGTGCCCTACTTCCCGCTGTAGTAGCGGGATTTACTTTAGATTCTTTACCACCTAGAATTAAATAAGGTAACGCCTTAGTAGAATCACCGCCTTTATTACTTTCCATGTGTACGTGCGGACCTGAGCTCAGCCCTGTATTACCTGTTCGAGCTAGAAGTTGTTTTGCTGTAAATCTGTCTCCTGCTTTTACAAGAGTTTCATTTAGGTGCGCGGCAAAAGCTGTTACACCATTATCTAATTTGACTTCTAAGATTTTGCCATATCCACCCTCTGTGGTCGCTTTTGTTACAAGACCTCCTACGCTGTAGGCAAGCGAAGTATTCATAGGTGTTCCTATATCCGTGCCCGCGTGCCCTTTTTGCTGCCCAGTAACTGGATGGGTTCGCATACCTTGGCGGGATGTAATGGGGAAACCCGCAACGTGGGTAGCCGTTACACCGGATCTTCCTCCAGTAGTTTGAATAGGGTCCCCGGATTGCAATGCGGTTGCTTCTGCTTGCTTCCTCGCATGGTCCGCAGCGGCCATGGTGACCTTTGCGCCTTGCTTCGTTAGCTCCAACACTTTCTCAGCTATCTCAAACTTATAGTCCTGAATTCGCTTTTCTATTTCTGCTGTTTTTATTACTAATTCACGACGTTGGGCTTCTATATCTATTTCTCCCCGTTTCTTTTCAATAAAATAAGTATTTAGAGCCTCAAGCGCGGCTGCTGATGCGCCTTCTTCGCTGGCTATGACTTTTCTGGCCCTCTGATCAATTTGTTGGAGTTTAATATTTTCCTGTGCATTGAATAGTTCAATCTCTTTCCGTGCCAACTCTATGCGGGCGCCGAATTCCGCATTAGCAATATCTTTAGCTAGTTGCTTTTGTTGTTGAGCTAGTTTTTCGTTTTGAGATCCAAGCTCACGGGCTCTTGTTTGAACTTCGTCGTTTATTGTTTCCTTTTTTTTGCCCTTTTCATATACAGTGAGGGTGTCGATGTACTCCTTTTCGGCACCAAATCTCTGCCCAGCGGCTTTTTGTAGTTCTTGTTCTGTACCAAGTAGTTTATTTTTTATAGCATCAATGCCTTGAAAATCTAAACCAAATGCAAAGGCCTGTCGATCTTTCAGCTCTTGCTTTAGCTTCTGAATACTTATTACTAAATCTGCGACTTTCTTATCTGCGGCCCCGAATGCTGCTTTTTGTTCAGCC
>Ga0310318_10021_pt1 | contig 19036 bp, 25 predicted proteins | sample LakEriER1TotalB5_FD_194719 | JGI IMG/M metagenome (GOLD analysis project Ga0310318, IMG submission 194719) | Enriched freshwater cyanobacterial communities from Lake Erie, Ontario, Canada - ER10.Total.B5 (v2) (version 2) | ecosystem: Environmental > Aquatic > Freshwater > Lake | place: Canada... | reverse complement strand
GTCTTTGAACGTCAAAATCTTGTATTACAGCTTGATGAACAAATATCAAAGCAACCCCAAATATTAGAAGGCTTAAACCAGCAAGTTGTTAAACAAAAAGAAATATCAGATGCTCAGGCTAAACGCATAGAAGAAGGTCAGCAATTAAAAGCGCTTTATACTGATATTGGCATGTCAATTAAGTCTGGCGTAGTTGACGCAATCCAAAGTGCAATTGATGGGACCAAAAGTTTACAAGAAGTAGCGTCCAATTTGCTTAAAAACATTGCTAGCAAATTACTTGATGTAGCTGTAAACATGGCATTATTCGGTGTCATGGGCGGTACTGGAAGTGGCGGTGGTTTATTGGGAGGGTTCTTTAAGCCTAAAGCTGCCGGTGGACCAGTAGCAGGAGGAGGAAACTATCTAGTAGGCGAGAAAGGCCCTGAGCTGTTCGTGCCAAACTCTAGCGGCAAAATCATTCCGAATAATGAACTTGGCGGTGGCGGTGGCGGTGTGGGCGGCGGCTCAACCAGCGTTGTGGTTAATGTTGACGCCACAGGTAGTAAAGTAGAAGGCGATACGCAAGGAGGCAAACAACTTGGCACACTGCTTGCAGCGGCAGTACAAAAGGAATTAATTAAACAAAAACGCCCTGGAGGTATTCTCGCGTAATGGCTACTTTCCCTTCTTACAACCCGACATATTCGGCAAATAAAAAATCAGAGCCTTCAGTGCGCACTATTAAATTTGGTGATGGCTATGAAAATAGGATTACATTTGGGTTAAACCAAAATCCAAAAGAATGGTCATTAACCTTTAATGAGACGGATGCGGATTCAAATATTATTGAAGCTTTTCTTGATGCCCGCGCTATTGATAATGCATCATTTGATTGGACTCCACCAGATGATACAACACCATATAAATGGGTATGCCAATCATGGTCAAGAGACTTCTTTGATTTTCAACGTAGTAAAATAGATGTTACATTCCGCCAAGTATTTGAGCCATGACTGTACCAGTATCTGAACTGCAAAAGATTGCACCATCATCAATTATTGAATTATATGAATTGCACCTTGATGCTACCTTACATGGTGCCAGTACAATTTACAGGTTTCATTCAGGCACCAATCAAGTAAATAACGGCGATATTGTATGGAATGGGAATAGCTATCTTAGATTCCCGGTTGAGGTTACAGGGTTTGAGTATAGCGGTGGCGGCCAATTACCAAGGCCGCAATTACAAGTTTCAAATGCTATGAGTTACGTTACTGCAATACTTTTAATTGTTAATGATTTTAATACCGGTAACGATTTAATCGGTGCAAAATTTATTCGTATTCGTACATTAGCACGTTACCTTGATGCTGTGAATTTCGTGGGTAATGTGAACCCGTATGGGACGCCAGATCCAACGGCTGAATTTCCGCAAGAGATTTATTTTATAGATCGTAAAACTTCAGAAAATCTAGGGAGCGTTGCCTGGGATTTAGCAGCAGCATTTGACCTTGTAGCTATAAGAGCGCCAAAACGTCAATGCATTGCTAATATATGCCAATGGAAATATAGATCAACTGAGTGCTCATACGCAGGAACTAATTATTTTGATATTAATGATAATGCAGTTGCAACGCAGGCATTGGATGTATGCGGCAAAAAATTAAATAGTTGTTCGATTAGGTTTGGCGAAAACAATGAGCTACCTTATGGGTCATTCCCTGGCATTGGCATCTTCTCTGTATGACATGGCGTAATGCTGCATTCAATCATGCGCGGCAAACCTTACCCCAAGAATGCTGCGGCTTGCTTATAGATATAAACGGTGTTTTGCGCTATTGGCCGTGTACCAATGAATCGCAAGAATTAGATACATTCATTATTGCAGCAGAAGATTGGGCAGCGGCAGAAGATACTGGAGATGTTATTGCTGTAATCCATAGCCATGTTTCGGCGCCATTAAAAGCAAGTGAGCAAGATTTAGTTTCATGTAAACGCAGCCAATTGCCGTGGCATATAATAGACGCTACGACAGGGGAGTGGTGCTTATGTCTGCCTTAGTTGGCCGTGAATGGATATGGGGCAGCACTGACTGCTGGACATTAGTTCGCGATTGGTATTTATCTAAAGGTTTATTATTGCCAGATTGGGACCGGCCAACGATACAAGAATTTGAAGCAGCACCAATGTTTGATGGTTGCTGGGAGGAAGCTGGATTTTATGAATTAGAAGCAGATGGAGAATTGCAAGAAGGAGATGCATTATTGCTTTGTATTGGCGATAACAAGCCAAATCATGTTGGTATTTTTATGGCAAGCGGCGAGATTTTACATCACTTAAAAAACCACCTTAGCCGCCGTGATAACTATGGCCGGTGGCTGCAAAGCGCAACGACACGTAGACTGAGGCATGAGGCGTTTAAACCATGATGCGTAAAATTCGTGTATATGGCGAACTTGCTAAATTTCTTGGCTGCCGTGAATTTGAAGCTGTTGCCGCAAATGTAGGCGAAGCGATGCGGTTTCTGTTGGCAAATTTCCCTAGCTTAGATCAGCATATGACCGGGCGAAATTATAGGGTGCTACTAGGAACGGTAGGGATTGGCACCGAAGAAATTGATTATCCTGCGGGGCAACAAACAATAAGAATCGTGCCAGTGGTTACAGGCGCTGGCGGCGTTGGCAAGGTGATTGCGGGGATTGTATTGGTTGCAGCGGCAATACTCATTCCCGGATTAGGTTTTGGCCTTGCTGGCGCAACAGTTACGCAAATTGGGATTATAGGCGCTGGCCTTGCCTTAAGTGGTGTCTCGCAACTGCTGACGCCAGTGCCAAAATTAGCGGCACCATCTATGGTTGGCGCAACAAGCTACTCACCTGGGTATGCAACACCTTCTACACGCGACACTGAGCTAGATCCGCAGAAATCTTATTCGTTCAGTGGGATACAAAATACATCAAGAACTGGCGCAACATTACCATTAATTTATGGCGAAACTATTGTAGGATCAATCATAATTTCAGCACATTTTAGCACTGTGGAGGTAGTGTAATGCCAAGTGCAGCAGAAGTCCTTTTTGCGTATCAACTAAAAGGAGCAGCGCAAGCCAACTACGTCAATCAACTCCAGCAAAATGACCAGGCGCAGGCGCAACGAGAAGCTGAAATTGCAGCACGTCCTAGAGTACCCGTTAGGACTGCGGATACATTAGCCAGCTCGCAATATGCAACTTTCATTGATTTGCTAAGTGAAGGTGAAATTGAAGGGTTCCCTTCTGCTGCTGGATTAACAAAAAATACTGCTGCATATGACCTCGCAGCATTAAAAGATATTTATTTAAATAAAGTATCAATATTATCTGCAAGCGCAAATCTTGCTAACGTGCAATCAACTGATTATAACCATAAGGATATAAAAATTGATTTGCGTTACGGCACCCAATCGCAATCATATTTCAATGGTTACGGCGAAATATCTGATCCGGTACAGGTAAACCAAGAGGTGCTATTTGCGCTACCTATAACCCAAACAATAACTGATTCAAACACTGATGGCGTAATAATTACAATTTCAATACCTAGGATGGAAGAATACAATAGCCTAGGTGATGTGCTTGGCTCAAGTTTTGGCTTTAAGATACAAATAAAATATTTTGGTGATGCAACATTTACTGATTTAAAAGCTGATACAATAACGGGACGGACGGCAGATTCATATCAAAGAGATTATCGTGTAGATTTTAAAGCTTCCCCTACTTTCCCAATTGATATCAGGCTATCGCGTACAACTGCAGATAGTGCTGATCCTAGTTTAGTTGTTAATTCTTTTTTCTTTGCTTATTACCAAGAAGTTATATACCAAAAACTAAGATACCCAAATTCTGCTTTAGCTGCAATTAGGTTTGATGCTGAAAATTATAGCTCGATTCCATCAAGATCTTATAGAGTGCGTGGCATAAAAGTAAAAATCCCAACTGGTGTTACAGTCGATCAAACAAATGGGAGAATTATTTATCCTAGCCCTTATGTCTTTAATGGTACGTTTGCAGCAACAAAAGCATGGACATCAGATCCAGCATGGATTTTATTCGACCTGTTGACTAATACCAGATATGGCTTAGGCGCTCATATTGCTGAAAGCCAGCTCGATTCTTATTCATTTTTTACAGCATCAAAATATGCATCTGCATTGGTAGCAGATGGTTTCGGCGGTACAGAACCTAGGTTTAGCTGCAATGCATTAATACAAAACCAAGACAATGCTTACACATTAATCAATGATTTATGCAGCGTCATGCGGGTAATGCCGTATTGGTCCACTGGTTCGCTAACGATAAGCCAAGATGCACCAGCAGATGCCGCTTGTTTATTTACGCTGGCTAACGTAGGTGAAGAAGGGTTTAACTATACTGGCAGCAGCATTACAAATAGACATACTGCTGCGATAGTGGCATACCAAGATTTATTAACGCAAGACATAAACTACGAAATTGTAGAAGACACTGAAGGGATTAATAAGTACGGATGGGAGCCATCACAGATTAAAGCTTTTGCTTGCACCAGTCGCGGGCAAGCATCACGAATGGGTAAATGGCTTATTTATTCAGAAACCAACGAAACTGACGTTGTAAATTTTAAAATTAGTGTTTCTGAAGGAGTTATTGTAAGACCAGGCCAAATCATAAAAATTGCAGATCCGTTAAAAGCAGTAGTACGAAGAGGCGGCAGAATATCTGCTGCGACTACAACTACCATTACAGTTGATGATGTAAATAATACGGATTTAGCAACTACAAATAGCCCTACAATGTCAATAATAATGCCTGATGGCACGATTGAAACAAAAACAATATTATCTGTTGCGGGCGCAGTTGTAACTCTTGCTAGTGCATTAACTACAACGCCAAATGTTAATAGCATTTGGATGATACAAAATACAACAGTTGAATCAACTACATGGCGTGTGTTGTCAATTACTGAAGCGGACCCAACGTCTTATGCGGTCACGGCATTAATGCATAATGCTAGCAAATATACTTATGTTGAATCTGGGCAAGAGTTAACAAGACCTAACACAACAGCAATACCGTTCAAACCATTACCACCTGATGGAGTCCAAGCACAAGAAATTATATACGCTGCGACGGGTCGTGCCGCAGTAAAAATTGCAGTATCGTGGCAACCTATACGTGGTGTGAGCGAATATTTAATTCAATACAGGGTAGATAATGGCAATTGGAATACAGCAAATGCTCAAGGGCCAAATTATGAAATTCTAGATACATCAGACGGATTCTACGAAATAAAAGTATTTAGCTTTAATGCATTAAAAGCACCGTCAGATCCAAGCGAAATTACCTTTACCGCATTTGGTAAAACCGCTGTACCGGGAGATGTACAAGGTTTAACGATTGAACCAATCAGCGCAAATAGCGCACGGCTGCGATGGGTGGAGACTGTTGATCTTGATGTAAAGATTGGCGGCAAAATTCATATCCGCCATAGCAGCCTTACCGATGGCACTGGTACATGGAGCAACAGCGTTGACTTAATACCAGCAAAATCTGGCAGTAGCACCGAAGCAATAATACCTCTCATCCAAGGTGAGTGTCTTGTCAAGTTTGAAGATGACGGCGGCAGGCAAAGCACCAACGAAACAAGCGTAATTGTAGATTTCCCTGATGCCTTAGATCCATTACCGATTCAGGTACGGCGTGAAGATGCTGATGCACCGCCATTCCAAGGTGTTAAGACAAACGTTTTTTATAGTGATGAATATGACGCACTTACGTTAGATGGCGCGGATGACATAGACGATGTTGTCGATGTTGATTTGATGCCAGTATTTGATGTTGTAGGTAATGTATTAGCTTCTGGCAGTTATGCATTTGCTAATACGCTTGATTTAGGAAATGTATTTTCGCTTGATCTAAGCCGTTATTTCGTCACCCGAGGCTACTATCCTGCCGATTTAATTGATAACCGTACAAACGATGTAGACGATTGGCCCGATTGGGATGGTAGCATCACTGATAAAGTGAATGCAAAATTACTACTAAGATCAACAAATGACAATCCACTATCAAGCCCTACATGGAGCAGCTATAGAGAATTTGTAAACGGTACATTTAAAGGTCGTGCGTTTGAATTTAAAGCTGAGTTGACAAGTGATGCAATAGACCAAAATATATTAATTGATGAGCTTGGATATAATGCATCATTCCAGCGCCGTACTGAGCAGAGCGCAACAGCTATTGCTAGTGGTGCCGCAGCCCTAGCAGTGGTGTTCACAAATCCATTTTTTAGCGGTACTGCATTGATTGGTGGCGTGAATGCCTACCTGCCGAGCATCGGCATTACAGCGCAAAATATGGCAACCGGTGACTTTTTTGTTGTTACTAGCGTTAGTGGCACTGGGTTCACAGTTGAATTTAAAAACGCTGCTGGCACTGCGGTTAATCGTAATTTCAACTGGAGTGCAGTTGGGTTTGGTAATGCAGGCTAGAATGCAACTACAAACGCGCATTTAACGTGGCTCAACACGATTACATAATTTCTAACGGTACTGGTGCAGCAGTACGGAGCGATTTAAATGGTGGACTGGCAGCAATCGTATCTAATAACAGCGGTGCCACAGAACCGGCGACAATGTATGCCTACCAGTGGTGGCCTGATACAACTACCGGGCTACTGAAACAACGCAACGCTGCTAATAGCGCGTGGATAACAATTGGCACACTAGCTAGCGCAAACCTGGGGCTGCTGAGCTTGGCAGGCGGCACCATGACTGGTGTACTAGCTGCTGCTGCTGGTACAGCGGCATTACCAGGGGTTGCATTTACCGGCGATTTAAATACCGGGGTATTTTCTAGTGGTGCTGATGCTGTTGACATTACAACAGGAGGGACACGCCGGTTTGGCATTAGTAGTGCTGGGGCGTTAACTGCATATGGAGGCGACTTAACGCTTAACGCGCAGGGTGATCTGAGGTTTGCTGATTCTGACAGTAGTAATTATGTTGCATTCCAATCGCCGGCAACAGTTGCCAGCAATGTGACATGGACGTTACCGAATGCTGATGCTGCTATATCAGGATATGCGCTGGTTAGTAATGCCAGCGGCACCCTTAGCTGGGCAGCGGCAGGCGGCGGAGCAACTGGCGGATCTACAGATAAAGTTTTCTTTGAGAATGATCAAACGGTTACTACCAGCTATACTCTGACTGCATCCAAAAACGCCGTAACGGCAGGGCCTGTGACAATTAACTCCAGTGTTACGGTGACGATTCCGTCCGGCGCTAGCTGGGTGGTGGTGTAGTTATGCCTATTACTATCAACGGATCTGGGTCAGTCACGGGTATCAGCGCAGGTGGATTACCTGATTCATGTATCACGACGGATGATATTGCAGCTAATGCGGTAACAGCCGCGAAACTTGGTGCGGATCAAGCTAGCGGCCTAGCGAAGGCGTGGGTGAACTTTGACGGCACCGGCACTGTAGCGATTAGGGCTTCATTTAATGTCAGCAGTATTACTGATAATGGCACCGGGGATTATACGGTCAATTTCACTACAGCATTGGCGGATGCGAATTATTCGGTGGTTGCATCTGGGGCACCCACGACAACTCCCACAACAACGCAAAGATGGCCTGCTGCTGTTGGCACTCTTAGTACTGGATCCGTCAAAATACTCACCCCAGTTGATGGATCTACTTCCGCCACTTTGGGTGATTTTGCCTTAGTTAACGTCGCCATCTTCCGCTAACCTATCACCCCCATGAGCACCACCATGACCACCTCACGCATCATCTACAGCAACACCGACGGCACCGTTGCCGTGATCATCCCCGCTGAGTCAGTTGAACTGGCACTAAAGGACGTGCCACCCGGAGTCCCGTACGAAATCGTTACCACTGATGAGGTGCCAAGCGACCGGTATTTCCGTGGTGCCTGGGTGATGGGTGACTGCTGCATTGAGCATGACCTAGCTAAGTGCCGCGAGATCGGCCACGATAAACGCCGGGTGCAACGCGCTGAGGAGTTCAAGCCATTTGATGAGATCATCGCCAAGCAGATCCCTGGTGCCGATGCGCTCGCCGCCGAAGCCGCCCGCCAGCAGATCCGCGATAAGTACAGCGAGGTTCAGGAAGTTATTGATGCAGCGGCTGACCCTGATTCCATCAAGGCTGCACTGGAGGTAACACCATGACACTTAGGCTTAACGGCAGTACCTCTGGGTACACCGAAATTGACGCACCAGCCGTGGCAGGTAGCAACACGCTGACCCTGCCGACTGGTGCAGGTTCTGCCAACCAGCTCCTGAAGAACGGCAGCACCGCTGGCAGCCTTGCATTTGGTACGGCAACAGAAGACGCCTCGGGCAATCTTGCGTTTAACTCCGGCTATGGCTCATCTGCTGTGGCTTACGGCTGCCGCGCTTGGGTGAACTTCAACGGTACGGGTACGGTTGCTATTAGGGCTAGTGGGAATGTAAGTAGCATTACTGATATCGGGACTGGCATTTATACAGTTAACTTTACAACGGCAATGGTGGATGTAAATTACTGTGCAGCTATATCGTCAAACAACATAGCGTCGAATGTGTCGCCTTCTAATAACAACAACTACAACTCACCAACAACAGCAGGATTTGGCTTTGCTCATTTAGAAAACGCCAACCTAACGGATACTTCTTTTTTACACGTCGCCATCTTCCGCTAACCCACCATGAGCACACTCTCCACGACAAACCTCAAGAACGCCAGCAGCGGCAGTAACAACATCGTCCTCAACAGCGATGGCACTATTGGCGGCACCGCATTAGCTAGCACCTCAGATGTTAATGGTGTAAATACCACTGGCACTGTTACCGCTAGCACCACCAGCCTAGTTGTGGCGTCAGCTACTGGCATTGCTGCTGGTATGTTTGTTGTAGGCGAAGGGATTGCACCGGGTACAACCGTTAGCAGTATCGCAAGCACTACGGTGACGCTTAGTGCTAATGCAAATACTACATTAAGCGCAGACCCTGTTACCTTTTATAGTGCCAGTAAGATACTTACTCCTGCGGTAGTTGGCAGTCAACTATGCCGCGCATGGGTAAATTTTAATGGTACAAGCACTGTTGCTATTAGGGCTAGTTTTAACGTGAGCAGCATTACTGATAACGGGACGGGGGATTACACCGTAAACTTCACAACGGCATTGGCGGATGCTAACTATGTGGCGACAACTATGGCGCTTCCAAACGATACCGGAGGAACACAAGGGCAGTCTGCTATCCGGGGTGCTGCTGCCACCGGAGCAACCACAATGACCACAACAACACTTCGTATTAACACTGGGGTTACATCTAGTAATTTGTTTGTTGACATGGCTTTGGTAAACGTCGCCATCTTCCGCTAACCCCGTGGGAATCGACGGGTTTGTAATTCGCTAGAATAAGCGCAACAACAGCTTGGGCCAGTGATTGAAATCCTTGCTGCTGCGGCAGGCGCTAGTTTGTCAATTGCGGCGATGGGTTTTTTTGGCTATAGCCGCAGGAACGAGGAAGCGTCTGCTTCAATAGTGCGCCTTACCAGCGCGGTAGAACATATTGCCAGTTCGCTTGAAATTTTGCATGTGGACATAAAACAAAGTAACCGTGAGATGTTCACCCGGCTCAATCAAGTGGAGAATCGCGTTACCAAATTAGAAGTGCAGTAGCAGCTAGACTGGATGTGACGTTTGCCACAGTTTCGTGGACGCCTCCCAAGTTGCTGCTATTGCCATTGTTGTGGCTGCCGGTTCAGAATTGATTGCATTATCACCATTAAAATCTAATAGCTGGCTGCAATTGCTGCTTCAGTTTGCGCGGTTGGCATTTCCTAAGCGCCGCTGATGAGCAACTTCCTTGCAGCGGCAAAAGCTACAAGTAAGCCGCCGCTCCCGCACCAAATGGCGGCATGGCATTTTGCGTGGGACCAGCTTGGTGAAAAGCAACAATCCGAATTTTTGGTGTTATTTAGGAGCGACCCACCGCAAAAACCCACATTGATATGGGAACCTGCGGCGAAACTAATCCGCGAGTTTGAAGGTTTCAGCGAGGCGGCTTATATATGCCCTGCTGGCGTAGTAACCATTGGATGGGGATTTACTAAGTGGAAAGATCGGCCAGTGCAACTAGGTGAAACGATTAGCCGCGAGGTGGCGGATGGAATGCTGTCGGATCTAATCGAAAACAAGATCGTGCCAGCGCTGGCATCTACTGTACCTGGCTGGAAAACATCATTATTGCCAGCACAGCAGAATGCACTGGTTAGCTTTGCGTACAACGTGGGTTGGCATTTCTGCGGTAGCGCAGATTTCGTCAAAATTAGTAGATGCCTCCGCGAGTCAGATTATGACGCGGTGCCCAGCGCAATGATGTTGTACATAAACCCAGGTACATCAGCCGAGCCAGGATTGCGCCGCCGCCGTCAAGCGGAAGGCAAACTCTGGGGCATAAGCAAGAAGGCAACATCAGTGCTACTCAAGGTGAATTGGGAAAATCAAAACGACAACGCCAGCGGGACCGGATACCGCGAGTGCTTCTCCAGTAGTTGCGCGATGATTGCCAAGTTTTATGGCAAAGTAAAGAGCGATGATGAATACAATGCCATTCGCGCAAAATATGGCGACACTACCGACTCTCAAAGTCAACTTTCAACACTGCGTTCTTTAGGTCTACAAGCAAGATTCGTGACGAATGCGGCGCCTGGGCTTCTTGAACTGGAGCTGAAATCTGGTAGGGCTGTGGCGGTGGGCTGGCTTCACCAAGGGCCTGTGCAGGCGCCAAGTGGGGGCGGGCATTGGAGTGTGGTGATTGGATTTGATCAAAACTATTGGATCCATAACGACCCCAATGGAGAAGCCGATCTACTCGCCGGTGGCTACACAACAAATCAAAATGGTGCTGGTGTGCGATACAGCAGAAAAAACTGGGATAGGCGCTGGCTTATCGATGGGGCATCAACGGGGTGGTGTGTTTTGGTTAAGCCATGATTGAACTCAAGCGCCACAGCAATGCGGTGCTTGAACTCCGCATCCCCTACACAAGCACGACTAAAGCATTTGATTTCTTTCTGGCATCTGATATACATCTAGACAACCCCAAGTGCAACCGCAAGTTATTAGCAAAACACTTAGATGAAGCTGCGGCAAAGAAAGCACCTGCTTTATTTTTTGGTGATGTGATGTGCTTAATGCAAAGCAGGTCAGATAAGCGCGGTTCCAAAAGTTCAATACGCCCAGAACACATGGGCGATAACTATTTTGATCTAGTGTTTAACGAAACTGCCAACTGGTTTAGCAATTGGAAAGATACAATTGTAATGATGAGTGACGGCAATCACGAAACATCAATATTGACTCACAATGAGATTGACCCGCTAGAAAATGTTACCAGGTTAATGCGTAAGCAAGGATCCAAGGTGCAGCATATGAGCTATCAAGGTTTTATCTGGTTTACATTTATTCAACGTAATCCAGATGGTACAACTGGCAAAACACGTAGAGCTACACTGGCATTTCACCATGGTGCATGGTCAGGTGCATCTAAATCAACCGGTCAAAAGTATTTTAATATCTTCCCGCAGGCGCAAATTGTAGTTAATGGGCATAATCATGAGCGTTCAATTATTAGCCATCCTGCATATAATATTTCAGCTAATGGCACCCAGACAATCCAGAATCGATGGGCATTGCAAACGGGTACTTACAAAGAAGAGTTTAAAAACTCCACGGGATTTGCCGTCGAGAGAATAGTGCACCCGAAAAGTTTGGGTGGTTTGTGGCTTAGACTACGACCACGCGATTCCAACGGCGTCGAAATTACCTGTGAGCCTGCAACATGAACCGCTACCTAGTCGAGATAAGCGCCATGATGGTAGTGGATAGTGAATATTCCTGTGATGATGTAGCAACTGGCATAGCGGCTCGCCTCGAGGAGATTTCACAAAGTAACGCTCATTTGCTTGATTACGAAGTAATTCCCCACGAAATGCCGGAGCCTTATGAGCCACCACATCAACGAGACGGAGTTAGTATCAGCTAAAATTACAAAGCATAAGTTTAGGAAATCTATTATTGAAGATTGGAATAGTTGTTGTTACATCTGCGGCGAACAATTTGCTAATATGACGTTAGATCATATTGTGCCAAAAAAATCTGGTGGGCATACAGCAAAATCTAATCTTGCTCCATGCTGCTCGGTGCATAATCGCCAGAAAGGTCATTCGGAATTGTGGGGCTGGTGGACGCAGCATCCAGAATGGAGTCTTGAGAGAGCTGTAAAGCTTCTGAGCTACCTGCGTCGCGTTGATAACATTCCATTGCCTGATGAAAATATATAATCGCCTGCCAAGTTTGGCTGTGCTCCTTCATTGCACCATTGGCATAAGTTACCTGCCACATGTAACCTACACGGATGAGCGTTGGTGCAGTCATGGTTATACTGTGTTACTTGGGAGCATTGGATTATGGAGTGGATGGTAGTGGAATTAAGTCTAGAGGAGCAATTGGCAGTCGAGACCCAAGCGCGTCTTGTTCTTAACTGCCCTGATAGCAAAGAAGTCGCTAGATTATGCAGTACCTTAATAAAACAAAATGCGCATCAATCTAAATTATTATCTCAAGCAGTTAACCATATTGCAATCTTGGAATGCAGTACAATGTTTCTAATACACTCAACACGCCCGTGGTGGAAACGTATATTCTTGCATCATTAGTTTTAACTTTCTACATGCCGTGTCAATTCGTTGCCGTACCCGTTCACGGCTTACGCCACATTCAACCGCAATTGTTGATAGCACCAACGGTTCTGGTTCATCGCGTCCCAAGCCATAGCGTTTGTTTATTAGATCCTGTTCTTTGTCGGTTAGATAAAACATCGCCAGTTGAAGATGTTCTTTGTCGTAATCTGATTCATATTGCTCTTCAATAGGGCTAGCAACTAAATCAAGTAGTGGGTTGCCATCATCTGTTATCAATACATCCAGACTTTGATGCGTGACGCTGCAATCTTGCAATGCCAATAATTGCTCTAATGTAATACCCATCAATTCAGCAAGCAATTTTTTGCTGGGCTTACAACCGTTCTCCTGCATATATTGAGCCTCAATACGCAATGCCTTATAAAATTTATCTAACGTCTGCTGCGGCACTTTAACAAGTCGCTCTTTGGTATCTATGGCCCGCGATAATGCCTGGCGAATCCACCAATAGGCATAGGTGGAGAACTTATAGCCTCTCTCAGGGTCAAAAAGCTCCGCCGCCCGCTGCAAACCAAAGCTGCCCTCCTGAACGAGATCCATGAGCTCCATGCTTGAAGACCTTAGGCGTGTTGTATAGCGCTTGGCAATATGCACCACAAGCCGAAGGTTTGCATTCACGATGGCATTTCTAGCTTTGATGCCTGCCCTTATTTTCCGCTTTTCTTCTGGCGTTCGTTCACCTTCGAGCTTGCGCAACTCCATGTAGACCCTCACTTTGCGGCTTAGTTGGATTTCCTGCAATCCGGTGAGCAGCGGATAGCGCCCGATGTTTTGCAGGTATTCCCTTGTCACGTCGCTCATAGTTTTACCGTGTAATAGGAAAACCATTGCCGCAACGCATCCCCCGTAGGTGTGCCGCTGGCCGCTTTTGCGGCTCGCAGCACCTGTTTGCAATCGTCGAATAATCTGCTACCACTTTCCTGATAAAGTGTAAATTGGATGCCCTCGGCGTAATTTACCCCAGGCGGAACCGTTGCAAAAACGCGAAACAGGCCGCCATCAAAAAACCTACAAATTGCGCTTACGGGTGGCTCGATGCCACACGCCCGTAGCACAGTGTTTTTCAACACTGATTCCGGGATTAAGCTGAGTTGTTTCCAGGATGGTTCAGCCATCAGAACGCAGGTTCGTCGCTGGCGTTATTGGCGCGTGGCAAAAACTCAAACCTGCTAACAGCTAATACGTGCTTACTGCGTTTATCACCAGTCTTTTTATCCTCCCAGTCTTGGCGTTTCACGTTTCCGGTAACCATGATGCTGTCACCTTTTTTGCAGCGATCAACTATCACCTCGGCGCTTTTGCCCCAAACTTCGATATCAATGACGTTGTTAATCCATTCGCCAGTCTTGGCATTTTTTCCCTCCTGAATGCCTCCTGCAAAGTTTGCAACCTGGGTGCCGCTGTCGAAGCTTTTTAATACTGGGTCTGAGATAATGCGGATAATGCCAGATGCGTAGAGACTCATGGGAATTAGTTCAATGGGGTAATCGAATGGGCAGCCTCGAAGGCTAAGACATCTTCAAGAAAATAAATCACATAGGGGCTGCCTAGCGGCAGGAAATTGCGGGATAGGCGTTGGTACACCGGGCCAGTGCCTTTGCTGCGATGATGCCGCAACGCTGCGGGTTTTAGCCCCCATCGTGCGGCAAGCTCATCGGTGGATAGCGATGTGGGGTCAGTCATCGGCGAATGGGTCCGCGTCGTTGTCAGTGGATGGTGCAGCAGGTGGCACTAGCTCGGCTTCACGCGCAAGCGACAACTCAAGCAGCGTATCAAATTGCTGCTGTGATAAATCATTTTTGCGTAACTCCATGCGGGCGGCAAGGGACTCCAATGCCTGAATGCTGGTCGCTTTTGCAATTGCTGCCTTACCAGCAGCAAAGATCTTGGCATCACCGGCAAATGCAGCAGGTGCAAGAGCAGGTGCAAGAGCTGGCGCGGGTGTTGCCGTTACCGTTACGGTTTCAGCCTGCTCCATTTCATCCACTGTGTAAAGGCCCGCGCAAGCCGGAAACGCCTTTCGTAACGCCAGTGCCTCACTGCATTTGGCAATCATCGCGGCTGGCATCTTGGACCAAAGTCCTTGGTTGGCGTTGTAGTCGCGAAATAATGCTGTGCCGACAAATGGGTGAGTAGAACCTTTACGCCAGATGGTGGTCTTAGCGGCGGCAGGAGGCTTACTGCCAAGCCATACATCAGCCCAGATGCCATCGTCACCGCACCATTCGGTTGAGCTGCCATCGAGCTGGCCCGTGCGTTCAGCAATACTGCGCAAACCATCAATTGACGTCTGAATCGATAATTTGCCACTGCGCTTAATTGCGTATACCTGACGGCTAAACGGATCTAGCCCGGTGCGTTGGCACGCATAAGCAAAAAGCTTAAGCTCGTCAGCGGTGCAACCAGGAGCAATCGTGCTGGAGATCAGTTGCGTTTGCTCTTGGGTCCATTGTGTAATGGCGCTCATCTTAGAAATCCTCTGATGTAATGGAAGTGTTGTCTTTTAGCGCCCAGCCCGGTAGCTGTAGCGTCTGGATGCCGCCGTCGGTGTATCCGGGATAACCGTTGACTGCCTTGCAGTCTTGGAGAATCTGCAAGGCGTTATGGCGGGCGATGCTGCCATGAATCAATGCTTCAGTATCAAGCTCGTAGACACCAATTGCATAAGGTGCAGTCTTTTCGACTGCAACAAAAATGAAGCGCGTTGCTAGAGTCCCTGCAAGGTAGTGAGCCGCCTGAATCTGGTAACCAAAATTTGCTACTGCTTTGGCAAAAGATGCGGGGCTGGCGTCTTGGCAGGTCTTCAAATCGACGATGGTTGCACCGTCAGCGCTGAGCCAGTCAGGGCGGCATTTGCAGCGCATCCCGGTGGGTATGTCGTCAAACCAAAACGACTGCTCAGCGGCGCCATTAGATAGCAGCAAGGCAGCAGTTGAATTGCTGCGCACTGCATCAGCCATTTGCAATGCCTGCGCTAGATCGGTTTCGGATACCGCTTCAATGCCAGCAGCAGCCATCTCAATGACGGCGGCTTTGCCTTCCTTTGTACGCCTATCAGGCGCCAGTTGGTAGCGCTTAGATAGCTCGTCGGGCTCCAATACGGCGCAATGCACAAGTGAGCCCAGGCGCATAGCGGCAGTGGGCACCATAGCTACACGGTCAGGATCTAAGTACCTGCTCCAGTAGTGGTAAGGCGATTGCATTACCGTTTTTAGCTGGCTGGCACTGATAGCCGGATCAGCGTGGTAATCGGCGTTGCTGATGGTCATTGCTTGAGCTGGCAAATAGATGTGGGTTGTTGCAATTGTGTGTCACGTCCGCCGACATAGCCGATGGCGTACATGCTGAAGCCAACGACTAGCGCAATAAAAACTTTCATGCCAGCACCATCCGCACGCGATAGCGGCTGATTTGCATGTGATCTGCAATGCGTTGCTGGCTCCAGCCGTTACTGCGCAGACGGTTGGCACGTTGCGGGGTTGTCTCGGCGGCCCAGAGAATTATTAGGAGTGGCAATAGCAAAACTGCTATCAAAATTGCAAGGGTAGTCATGATCCTCGGGTTGGGGTGGAAGCTCTCGCCTCCTTGCTCACATCCTACACCCTAGTCCGCTCCTGTCAACAGTCGTCCGTTGTAATGCTTAATAAATCCATTGCCTCGCCCACACTCCTTGCAACACCAGCAATTCCACCGGCGGCTGCAACCGCTTGCAACCATTGCTGCTGCTCTGGGCGGATCCTGCCGGTGGCAGCTTTTACCTCAATGCTCGTAAATACTGCTATCTGCTGACCCACCATCTCAGGTGTAATGGTGACGCTACGCCAACCAATCAAGTCGGCGCTGCCTTTGCATAATCCAAAGCTGACCGGGCGGCCATTTATATCCCGCAGCGTGCCGGTATTGTTGCGAAACAGGCGGCACGTGCCAATACTGCAAGCAAGCCGGATGTGTTGCTGGATTGTTTGCTCAGATGGCACGCATAATACCTCTTCTTTTTAATTCTATATTAATTGTTTCTGTTTCCATGCCAAAAGCTCTATCCAGACATTCTGCAAAAGTTAAGTCAAGTTCAATATGGTCGCGACAAATTCGACTTGCAATTCTAAAAATAAGTTTTGCATTTTTTGGCAGCCATTCGATTTGGAGCACAATAGAAGTACGGCTGCCGTTGCTTGGTTTTTTTGTTAATCGGCATAAGCCATGTGGGATTAATTTTGTTTTTTGAACTGCATCAATCGTCCATCCTCGTCCAAATTCGCGTTTAATTTGCATTCTTAAATCTGCGACCCAATCAAAAAATTCAGTATTCTGCGCGTCATACCAAGCCTCAACAACTGCCGCGATTGCATCAGGCATTGCAACGCCTTCTAAATCAATGCAGAACTTGCTCATTTGATTTTGCTCCATTGTGCTTTGGTTTGGCGTGCCGCCAATAAATGCTTAGCCCATGCCACTGGGTTCTTATATCCACGCTGTTGACCTAATGCCACTAACTGCTCCAACGACTGAGCACTGCCTTGCTCGCGGCGCTTGGTAACTGCTAACTCCTTTAGCTCACCTTCTACAACCTTTAGCTCGCGCACCTCAGCGCGGAACTCATGGCCGCATTCACCGCATACCGCCGCCAATGTGGCGCAGGTGCTGAAGCATTGCGGGCACACCTTGACCGATGGCGATGCTTCCCGATCGCGTTTAGTGGCGCCATCTAGGCTCCATTCACGCTCCTCTAGGTGATGGCCCAGCCGCAGGCTGTTGCCGACATGATCCAGAATTACTGCACGCTTGCCTGGTTGCGGGCGCAGGCATCTACCGATCATCTGGAGATGCAACCCAACACTTGCGGTAGGTCTCAGCAAGATGCAGCCGCCAACTGACGGGACGTCAACACCTTCACCGATAAGTGAGCAACTGCTGAGTATTTTTAGCTTGCCGGTGCCGAGATCTATAAGCAACTGGCGGCGGCGAGCACTATCGGTATTGCCATCAATACTGGCAGCCGCAATACCTGCATCCTGGAACAGCCTTGCGACCGCTTCGGCATGAGCGACCGAACAACAGAATGCAATCGCGGTTTTGCCTGCGAGGTGTTGCCGATAATGCGTCAGGCAGTCGCCCATCGCTTGGCCTTGCTTGAGCAGTTCACCAGCTTGAGACATATCAAAATCACCCATACGCTTACGCAGCCCGGCGCTACTAAAGCCCGGCGGTGCCAGCACCTTGGCAGGTGCCAGAAATCCGTTATCCGTTAGCCATGCAGCGCTAGGCCCTTGCACCATCGATTGGTAATGCTCACCCAGGCCGCGACCGTCACCTCTAATAGGTGTAGCGGTAACGCCTAGCAGTTTGGCAGCCTGGAAATGCTGGATGCAGGCGTCCCACTGTTTTGCCGTGGTGTGATGCGCCTCGTCAACCACCAAAAGCTGAAAGAAATCCTTTGGCAGAAGGTGTAGCCGCCTGGCTACGGTACCGACACTCGCAACCTGCACCGCATGGCTTAGATCCATGCCACGTTTAGCGGCAATAATCCCATGCTGCACATCCATGCCGCTAAGACTGCGGCTGGCTTGATCCAGCAACTCCTGCCTATGCACCAGGATGCAGACACGGTTGCCTTTACGTGCCGCAGCCTGGGCAATATATGAAAAGCAGACGGTTTTGCCGCCGCCGGTCGGAAGTACCGCAAGCACTGAACGCTTGCCAAGCTGGTATTGCAGCCGGATATCGGTGATCAATTGAGTCTGGTAGGGGCGAAGGTTCATGAGTAAAGATCGTTGGAATTAAAAAAGAACCAAAAGGCTTCTGGCGGCCATAACTTGCTCTGAGGGACAAAATAGGCTTTCCTGCCACCAGCAGGATCTTTTATATATTCAGGTTTAAAACAATCCTGGCTTTGAATCCATCCTTGTATTTGAATTTCATTTAGTTCTATAGTGCAAAGCCAGAAATTTTTATTTGTTTTTTCATCCAATTGAATTATTAAATCGTAATAATGCTTGGATCTAGTTTTTACATCAATCCTAAAAGGAAGATCGCAGGAATCTTTTTTTGGGGTTTTATCGCAATAAAGAAAATTATTTAAATCCAAATATGATGCAACTGCCATTTCACCAAGGCTACCTATTTTATGCAACATAAGAGCTTTAGGGCCTTTCTCTAGGCCGCGATTCCTGCCCAGAGTATTATTTTGTTCATTTACTGATTGCCTCCTTTCAGCCTCTGACAATGCAAGTTGTTTTTCCTCATTAGTCAAGTGATATATCATT
>Ga0310318_10020_pt1 | contig 19073 bp, 19 predicted proteins | sample LakEriER1TotalB5_FD_194719 | JGI IMG/M metagenome (GOLD analysis project Ga0310318, IMG submission 194719) | Enriched freshwater cyanobacterial communities from Lake Erie, Ontario, Canada - ER10.Total.B5 (v2) (version 2) | ecosystem: Environmental > Aquatic > Freshwater > Lake | place: Canada... | reverse complement strand
CGAGGCGCCCCATTTCATCCTCGACATCGGCGGGGGATCCACCGAACTGGTGCTCGCCGATGGCCGCGACGCCCGGGCCCTGACCAGCACCCGTATCGGCGCCGTGCGGCTGCTGCGGGAGTTCATCCAGGAGGAGCCCTTGCCGCCCGGCCGGCGCCAGTTCCTGGAGGCCTACATCCAGGGGGCCCTTGATCCCGCCGTCGCCCAGGTGCGCCAGGCCCTGCGCCCCGGCGAGAGCCCCGTGCTGGTGGGCACCAGCGGCACGGCCATGGCCCTGGCCGCCCTGGCGGCCGCCGAAGACGCCAAGCCGCCGCTCAAACTCCAGGGCTACCGACTCAGCCGCGCCCGCATCGACCAGCTGGTGGATCGGCTCGTGGCCATGGCGCCGGAGCAGCGCCGCGCCCTCACGGCCATCAACGACCGCCGCGCCGAAATCATCGTGCCCGGAGCCCTGATCCTGCAGACCGCCATGACGATGCTGCAGGCCAAGGAGCTGGTGGTTTGTGATCGGGCCCTGCGCGAAGGCCTGATCGTCGACTGGATGCTGCGCAACCAGCTGCTCGATGACCGCTTCGCTTTTCAAAGCACGATTCGGGAGCGCACGGTGCGGCACCTGGCCCGCAACTACGCCGTGGACCAACCCCAAGCCGAACGGGTCGCCGTGCATGCCCTCAGCCTCTACGACCAGACCCACGGCCTGCTGCACCACGATCCGGGGCCGGGCCGCCTGCTGCTCTGGGCCGCCGCCCAGCTGCACGGCTGCGGTAAGCACATCAACATCGCCGCTTATCACAAACACACCTGGTATTTGATCCGCCACGGCGAGCTGCTCGGCTATTCCGAAACCGAGCATTTAATGGTGGCCGCCATTGCCCGTTACCACCGCCGCGGCCTGCCCAAAAAACGCCATGAGTCCTGGCAGTTGATCGAGGGACGCGAGGAGCGCCGCACCGTGTCGGAGATGGCCCTGCTGCTCCGGCTCGCGGCCGCCCTGGACCGGCGCCCCCAGGCCCTCATTGGCAGCCTCAAGGTGAAGGCGGTGGGGCCAAAGGCCGCCGCCACGGGAGTTCGCATCCTGCTGCGGCCCCAACCCGCCGAGGCGGGTCAGCCGGAGCCCGATCTCAGCCTGGAATGCTGGAGCCTGCGCTCCTGCGCCGATGCGGTGGCCGAAGCCAGCGGCCTGGCCCTAGGGGTGGAGGGGCCAGAAGGGTTAACTCCCGCCTAGGCGCCTTCCTGCTGAATAGGGCGGCAAAAGAGGGAGCTTTTCTTTGCCCAATCAAGGACATCAAAGCCAGAACCATGCACGAATCAACGAACAGGTGGCCAAGAAAATGATCGTTACTGGCGGCAGTCCAACCGGCCATTGATTCATTTAAATGGGCGATACTGGATTCGAACCAGTGACCCCTTCCGTGTGAAGGAAGTGCGCTACCGCTGTGCTAATCGCCCTTAGCCGCGCCATTGGCGCTTGATCGAGCATAGGCCACGGCGGTAGCCAGCATCCCGTTCCGGGTCCGCGCCTGCGTTGTAGGCCGTCCTGGCAACAGGTGGCTCGGCGCTCAGGCACGATGGCTCGATGATGCGGCCCTTCCCGGCCGTCCGCAGGCCGCCCTGATCGGCGCGCGAGTCCCCTTTTGGAGCCTGGCTCCTGCCCCTGGTTCTCCTATCGCTGCCATGGTTACCCCCGCCCCTGCGGCTGAGCTCCCCAGCCCAAGTGCTGGCCCTGTTTCAGCGGCGGAAAGCCAGACGGATGTGCTGATCGTCGGCGGCGGGGTATGCGGCACGGCCCTGCTGTTTGAACTATCCCGCTACACCGACCTGGGCCACCTCACCCTGGTGGAGCGCTACGACCAGCTGGCCCAGGTGAACTCCAAGGCGAGCAGCAACAGCCAGACGATCCATTGCGGCGACATCGAAACCAACTACACGCTTGAGAAGGCCCTCAAGGTGAAGCGCACGGCCGAGATGATCGAGCGCTATGCCGCCCTGCTCAGCGAGCCTGAGCGCAACCGTTGCGTCTTCCGCACCCCGAAGATGGTGCTGGCCGTAGGCGAGCCGGAGTGCGGCGCCCTACGCCAGCGCTTTGAATTGTTTTCGCCCCATTTCCCGGCGATGGAGCTGCTCGAGAAGGAGCAGATCGCCGAGTGGGAACCGCATGTGGCGCGGCTCGATGGCGAACGGCCCGATAGCCCCCTGCGGCAGGAAGCGCTGGTGGCCATCGGCATCCGCCGCGCCGCCACCGCCGTCGACTACGAGGCCCTGGCCGAGAGCTTCGTGGCCCAGGCCCAGGCCGCCCTGGCCGGATCTGAGCGCCAGCTGGATCTCTGGCTGGGCTGCCGGGTTGAAGCGATCAGGCCCGAAACCGCCGCCGATGGCAGCACCACTTTTTTGGTGGAGCTACGCGCCCATCGCACCGGGGCCGCCAACCTCCCCGGCGATCCCAATGCCAAGGCGCCGCCCCGCCGGATCCGGGCCCGCCATGTGGTGGTGAGTGCCGGCGCCCACAGCCTCTTAATGGCCCAACAACTGGGTTTTGGCCTGGAGTATTCCTGCCTGCCCGTGGCCGGCAGTTTCTACTTCACCCCCGATTTATTGCGCGGCAAGGTTTACACCGTGCAGAACGACAAACTGCCCTTTGCGGCTATCCATGGTGACCCCGATGTGCGCTCACCCGGCCAAACCCGCTTTGGCCCCACCGCCCTATTGCTGCCCCTGCTAGAGCGCTATCGGCCAGCCTCCTTCTTTGAATTTCTGAAGGTATTGCGGCTAGATTTCTCGGTATTGCTGGTGTTATGGCAGCTGTTTCGAATCGCCGATATCCGCAACTACATCCTCAAGAATTTGTTGTTTGAAGTGCCCTGGCTGCGGCGCCGTCTGTTCCTCGCCGATGCCCGCAAAATCGTGCCCGGCCTGCAGCTTGCCGACCTGCGCTTCGCCGAGGGTTTCGGGGGCGTGCGGCCCCAGTTGATTCATAAGGGCGAGAAACGGCTGATCCTGGGCGAGGCTCGCATTGCCGCCATGGCCGGCCTGGCCTTCAATGTCACCCCCTCCCCAGGGGGCACCTGCTGCCTGGGCAATGCCGTCACCGACCTCGAAGCGATCGTGGAGCGGCTGGGCTGCGGTTTTGATCGCCAGCGGCTGGAACAGGAGCTCTACGGCGCCACCAGCCCAGCCCCCTAGGCGCCCCAGCTCACTCGGCGCCGCCGCGGAACAGGTGGTTATGGCCAGCGGAATAGAGCTTGGAGCGGGCGTTGCCCGGGGCCTTCAGGGCCGGACTGACCACATAGAGGGTGGTGCGGATCAGGTTGCGCTCCCGGCTCACCTGGGCCATCTCCCTGAGGGGCACAACGGTGAGCCATTGGTCGGGCCAGCTGACCCGGTAGCCAATCGCCACGGGAGTATCGGCGGGATAGTGGAGCAGCAGCTGGGCCTGCACCTCCTCCACATGGCGGGCGCTCAAATACAGGCATAAGGACGCCTGCAGGGCCGCCAGCCGCTCGATCGATTCCAGGGCCGGCGTGCCAGTGCGGCCGGAAGCTCGGCTGAGCACGATCGTCTGCACAACACCCGGAATCGTCAATTCGGCCTGCAGGGCCGCCGCCGTGGCTTGATAGGCGCTGAGGCCAGGCACCACCTCGACAGGGATCTCCGCATCCGCCAGGCGACAGAGCTGCTCAGCCAGGGCTCCATAGAGGCAGGGATCGCCATCGTGGAGGCGTACCACCCGCCGGCCAGCCCGGGCCCGCTCCACCACCACCTCGATCACCTGCTCGAGGGTGAGGGTGCTAGTGCGGATCGATTCACAGCCTTCCGGGGCCAGGGCGGCGATCTGGGGCGACACGAGCGAATCGGTCCAGACCAGCACCTCGGCCCGCTCGATCGCCCGGGCGGCCCGCAGGGTCAGCAGATCGGGGGCCCCGGGTCCCGCACCCACGATCTTGACCTGGCCAGCGTTTGCAACATCCATCAGGCCAGCAGGCAAGGGGGCAAAGGTGAATGGCGAAGCCCAACTAAGACACCGCGCCAATCGGATCGAAGTGGTGGGGCAGGGAGCGGATCCCATCCCATTGGAACCGAGCTCAGGGCCGGCCCTCGGAATTTGCCCTAGCAACCCCGGCCAAATCGGGCAGGGCCCGATGGCGGCCATAGAGCCACCAGAGGCCGAAGGCGCCCAAGGCCATCAGGGCCAGGCTCATCAGCTGGGCCATGCGCAGACCGCCGGTGCAGAAGGGTGGGGTGCCGATCAGGCAGAGGGGATCGATGCGCAACCCCTCAATCCAGAGGCGGCCACTGCTGTAGGTGAGCAGGTAAACGCAGCTCAGGGCTCCGGCCGGTAGGGCAATCCGGCCCCGAAGCCCGAGCCGAAACAGCACCAGCAGCAGGGCCAGCACCCCCAAGTTCCAAAGGGATTCATAAAGGAACGTGGGATGGAAATACTGCTCGTTGGGGAAGCCGGCGCCAATGGCGATCCAGCCGGGGATCTTCAGCTTCCAAGGCAGGTCGGTGGGCAGACCAAAGGCTTCGGAATTGAAGAAATTGCCCCAGCGTCCGATCGCCTGGCCCAGGGCGACCGAGGGCACCAACACATCGAGCAAGGTCCAGAAGGCCAGCTTGCGCCAGCGGCAATAGAGGATCACCGCCAGGGTGCCGCCAATCAGGGCGCCATGGATGGCAATACCCCCGCGCCACACGGCAAGCGCCTCGAACCAATTGAACTGGTATTGGCGCCACTCAAACAGCACGTAGTAGGCGCGGGCTCCCACCACCGCCGAGAGCACGAGGATCGGCAGCAGGTCAGCAATGAGGGCCGGATCGATGCCGCGGCGCTTGCCCAGCTGGCTGGAGAGCACCAGCCCCAGCAACACGGCCAGGGCAATCAGTAGGCCATACCACCGCAGGGAAAAGGGCCCCAGCTGAAACAGCAGGGGCCCGGGGGAAGTAAATACGGCCAAGGCCAGGGCAGGGGGCATCAAACGCCTTCGAAGGCCTGCACTTTTTCGATCTGACGCTTTTTGAGTACCAGCATGATCTGGGCCACGGCCACGGCGGCAAAGAAAGCCAGCATGCCGTAGATGCGCACAGGGTTCTGGAGAACCACCTCGGCATCGATCTGGCCAAACCCACCCACGTTGGGGTCGTTGGTGAGGGCCACGCCAGCAACCACGGCATCACCAATGGCCACTTTTAGCGTGGGGCCTGCAGGAATGGTGTCAGAGACACTGCTGCCGTCGGCGGTGGTGATGGCCACCACGGTGGCGCCGTTCTCACCTGGAGTGATCGAGGCCACGGTGCCGGCCACGGTGGCGTTGAAGACGCCGTTGTTGCTTTTCTCGCCGGTGGGATTCACCTGGCCGCGCCCGCGGTTGCCACCCACGTGCAGCTGGTACTTGCCGAAGTGGATGGAGCTGTCGCTGGCGGGATCTGGGGACAGGATCGGGAAGACGATCTCCTGGTGCTGGTCGCCAGAGATAGGACCAACGAGCAGGATGTTGGGCTGGTCCTCACTCCACTGGGTGACATAGACGCCGGCGGTTTCTTCCTTCAGCTCATCGCTGAGGCGGTCTGCAGGGGCCAGCTTGAAGCCATCGGGCAGCATCACCACAGCACCCACATTCAGGCCAGTAGCACTGCCATCACCGGCCACCTGCTGGATCGAGGTGTCATAGGGAATCTTGACCACCGCCTTGAAGACGGAATCGGGGAAAACCGACTGGGGCACTTCAACCTGGGTGGTTTTCTTAGCCAGGTGGCAGTTGGCACAGACCAACTTGCCGGTGGCTTCCCGGGGGCTGTCGTAGTTCTGCTGGGCCCAGAAGGGGTAGGCCCAGCTGGCCTGGGGGGCGAAGAGCAAGGCGCTGACGGCCAAGGCGGAGCTCAGCAGCAGGGTGAATAGGCGACGCATGGGGCTGGCGGCGGAGGGAGGGATAACAGGGGAAAAACTCAGGCCCACCAGGGCTTGTCGCCGGTGCGGAAATCAGTTTCAGTCCACTGGCTCAGAAAAACGTTGTCGTTTTCGACGCTCACATGGGCCAGGGCCAGGGAGAGGGGAGCGGGACCGCGCACCACCTTGCCGGTGGCGTCGTACTGGCTGCCGTGACAGGGGCACATGAACTTGTTGGAACCGCTGTTCCAAGGCACCACACAGCCCAGGTGGGTACAGATGGCGTTGATGCCATAGCTGCCAATCGCGTCCTCGCCCTCAACGATCAGGTAGGTGGGATCGCCCTTCAAACCCTGGACCAGGCTGCGATCGTCCTCCTTATGGGTGCTGAGCCAGCCCGTGGCCGTAACGATGTTGCCAAGTTCGTCCTTGGCGGTGATGCCGCCGCCGCCGCCGACTGCCCGGGGGGGGATGAAGTAGCTCACGACGGGGTAGAGGGCCCCGAGGGCCACGCCGGTGACCGACCCGAAGGTCAGCAGATTCATGAACTGCCGACGACCCATTCCGGGAACATCGCTCGCTGGGATCTGGGTCATATGGGGTGGCGTTCCTGGATGCCGAAGCAACGTGGCGTCCATTATGAACCTTGCCACCGCCTGAACGCTTGCTGTCGCCAGGGTTCTGACCCGACGCTGCAACATGCTGTTGCGTGATTTCCTTGCTAGGGGGCTTGCACCAGCTGGCCTGGGGCCGCCACGCCAGGATGGAACGAGCCCTGAGCAGCCTTTTGGGCGACCAGCCCAGGCCCTGCCCCGCCCGTCTCTTACCAAGCCTTGAGCGCCCCTGCCCCAACCCCAGCAACCCCGCCGCCCGGCGGCGAGCCCCTTAGCGCCGAGGAGCTGCTGTCCACCCTGCGCCGCCGCTGGCGGGCGTCCTACGACCTGCAGCTAGTGCAGCGCCGCGGCCGTCTTTATCTACAGGTGATGTGGGGCTACTTGGAGCAGCAGTCCTTTCCGCTCGATGCCGAGGCCTACGGCGCCAAGCTGGCCGACCTGGCGGCCAACCTCAATGGCCTGGGCGTGGCGGCCCAGGTGCGCGACTGGCTGCAGAGCACAACGGATCGACCCCGCCTCGGCAAAGCCATGAGCCTGCCCCTGGAGTTACCACCTGGCCGGGCCAGCGAATTTCTGCTCTAAGCGCCCAGGAATCACCCGGTCTGGAGGGGGCCTCGCGGCCTTAGCCCTCGGACGGACGCAGGCCCGACACCAGCGAGGCCAAAGCCACCCCCACCAAATAGAGGGCCGTGATCGCGCCAGTGAGCAGCAGCATCGTCACCGGATCGGTGGAAGGGGTGAGCACGGCGCCGGCCAGGGCGGCGAGCAGCACCACCCAGCGCCAGGCCGCCAGCATCGCCCTGGCCCGCACCAACCCCAGGGCCGCCAGCAGCAGCTGCAGCACGGGCAACTGGAAGGCCAGGGCCGTGGCCACCATCAGCAACAGCACGAAATCCAGGTAACGCTCAATCGACCAAAGCGGCTCCACCACATCGGCGCCGTAGGTCACAAGGAAGTTCAGGGCGGCAGGCACCAGGGCCCACCAGGCAAAGGCCAGGCCGGCCAGGAACAGCACCGCCGAGCCGGCCACGGCCGGCGCCACCAGGCGCCGTTCCCGGCGACTGAGGCCTGGCAGCACAAACGAAAGCCCCTCATACAAGACGTAGGGCAGGGCCAGGCTCAGGCCGGCATAGCCCGCCACCTTGAAGGACACAAACAGGAACTCCCCAGGAGCCAGCTGTAGGAAATGGATGCCATGGGCGGGTTGTTCCAGCAGGCGCACGAGCGGACGCACGAGCAGCAGGCAGGTGGCGGCCCCCGCCACCACCGCCAGCAGGCTGCGCAAAACCCGGCGGCGCAATTCCTCCAGGTGATCCACCAGGCTCATCTCCACCTCGGCGGGGAACTCGTCCTTGGCCTGCAGGATCACCTGGTTAAGACCAGCGGGGCCGTCTTGGCGATCGGCCCCATCCCCAGCCCCGCCCACCCGGATCGGGGCGGGCGGGGCCATCGGCTGGCCGGCGGGGGGCTGGGGAGGGGTTTCGCTCATGGCTGCGGTGCTAAGTCGAGGCTAGGCAGCCGATCAGGATTGGGCGGGGCGGGGGCCCCGCTGGGTCCCGGGCGATCGGCGCGATCCGCCAGGGCGACCAGCAGGCTGGCGGCCCGTTGCGGGTCCGCCCACAGGACCTCGCCACCACGGTGGCGCACGGTGCCAGGACCGGCGCCGGGGATCCGCTGCAGCTGGTCGGTCGCGACCATCACCACCGGCACGCGACGGTTGCCCCGGGCCCGGCTGAAGTGGGCAGCCAGATCGGCAGCGGCCTGGAGATCGCCCTCGCCCCCAGGGGCGAGCGAGGTCTTCAGCACCACATGGCTACCGGGACATTCCTGGGCATGGAACCAGAGGTCGCCGCGGCGAGCCTGCTGCAGGCTGATCCAGGCGTTCTGGCGGTGGTTGCGGCCCACCTGCACGCGCAGGCCACTGGCCAACTCCAGTTCGAGGGGCTGGACCTGGCCGCTGGCGGGCGGGGCGCTGCCGGAACGCCGTTGCCGGCGGTTTCCGAGCCGGGGCGCCAGCAGGCTCTGGCTATCGAATTCCAACTCCTCAAGCTGGGCCAGCAGCGGGTCCGGGCCCAGCCCAGGCGATGGGCTTGTTGGCTGGGAAGAGCCCTGGGCCGGTGCCGGGGAAACCTGCTCCGCCAGCAGCAGCTGGTCGAGATAGGTGAGGCTGGCCTCGAGCTGCCCAATCCGCTGCTGGTGCGCCCCGATCCGGGGGGTGATCGCCGCCACCGAGCGCCGCAGTTTGCGGGCGCGGCGGTAGAGGGCCTGGGCTTCAGACACCTGCTCCCGGCTGGGATCGGCCAAACAGAGCAGGGCATCGGCCTGGCCCTGCAGGGCGCCGCTGCCCTCCACCTGGTCGAGCCGCTCCTGCTGCTGCCGGCATTGGGCCTGCTCCTTGGCCAGGGCCTGCTGCAGGCGCAAGCGCAGGCTCAAGGAGCGTTGTTGCAGGCGGCGGCTGTCCAGCTGTCGGCGGTAGTAGGCCTCCAGGAACCCATTGATCTCAAGGGTCTGCGGCGCCGGGGACTGGCTGGCCTGGAGGTTGGCCGCCAAAGGCTGAATCCCCGCAGACTCCTGCTGCTCCGCTTCTGCAGCCGCATCAGGCGCCTCCTGCCAGCAGCGGTAGGCCGAGGCCTGGCCGGGGCTGAGCGCAAACGCCTCCCTCGCCAACACCGCCAGCCAGCGCTGCCAGCGGCGATGCAACTGCTGCCACTCGGATTCGCCCAGCTGGTCCACGGAACGGGCCAGCAGGTCCGCCGCCTGCGGGGGGTGGTCGCCGGCCAGTTGCAGGGCCAGGGCCGGGCTGATGCCCTGATAGGCCTCGCGCAGGGCCCGGCCCAGGGCCACCGGCACCAGGCTTAGCCGCCGCCGCCAGTCGGCATAGGACTCGGCGGCCCGGGGCGCTTGGCCCTGGGCCGGCGGCGGCGGCAGGTAGGCATCGCCGCTACCGATCGGCCGCAGCCGGGATTGCTGCTCACGCACCTGGCGGGCGGCGCCGGTGACCCGCCCCTGGCGATCGAGCACAAACAGGTTGCTGTGGCGGCCCATCAGCTCCAGCACCAGGCGGCGGCTGACCGGCTCCCCGGGCCGCGGCGCGAACTGCAGCTCCACCACCCGCTCCATCCCCTCCTGCTGCAATCCCACCAGGGCCAGGCCCGAGAGACCGTGCTGCACCTGCTGGGCCAAGGTGCTGCCATCGCCGCCGCGGGGGGGCGGGGCGATCGCGAAGAGCCGGGGGGCTTCGGCCTGCCAGCTCAGTTCGAGCCAGTGGCGGCCGACGAGGCTGCGGAAACCCAATTGCAGGGTGTGGCCATCGCTCTGCTGGGCCTTCTCAAACCGGCTCGGCAGCAGCAGGGGCCGCAGTTCCGCCAGCACCGCCCGCAGGGTGGTGAGGTCCATGGCCTGGAGTGACGCGGTAACCCGCGGCCCGGTGACCGGCGACTCAGGGGGGGTCGACTCAGGGACCAGGGACAAGACAGGGATAACGGCAGGCTGCCGGCGGGAAAGGCGGCTCCTACTCTGCAGTCCGATCGTTGGACCGCCGAGTTGACCGCGCGATGGTGATGGCTCCCCCCCGCGGCCGGTTGACCGTGATCACCGGCCCCAGTGGTGTCGGCAAGGGAACCCTGGTGGCGGCCCTGCGCCAGCGCCAGCCCTCGATCTGGCTTTCGATTTCAGCCACCACCCGCTCCCCCCGCAGCGGCGAATGCGATGGGGAGCACTACTTCTTTCTGGGCCGCGACGACTTCGATCAGCGGGTCGCCGCAGGCGGCTTGCTCGAGTGGGCTGAATTTGCGGGCCATTGCTACGGCACCCCGCGCCAGCCGGTGCAAGAGCAACTGGATGCGGGCCGGCCGGTGCTGCTGGAGATTGAACTGGAGGGGGCCCGCCAGGTGCGGCACAGCTTCCCGGAGGGCTTTCAGATCTTCATCAAGCCCCCCTCCTTTGAGGAACTGGAACGGCGAATCCGCGGCCGCGGCACCGACAGCGACGAGGCGATTCGGCGGCGACTGGAACGGGCCCAGGTGGAGCTGGAGGCGGAGCGAGAATTTGATGCGGTCTTGGTGAATGGTGACCTAAGCGCCGGGGTTACTGATCTGGAACGACTGATGGGCCTGGCCCCGGCGCCATCACTATTGCCATAAACCTTTCGATCAATCTTTCCAGCAACCCTGCCACAAAAAAACGGCCCCTAGGGACCGTTAGTAGGTGATCAATCAAGACTCAGAATCGGGTCTTAAAGGGGGTGGAAGAGCAGATCGGGGAAGAATCGGTTGAATTCGATCAGAATGCCGGCGGTGACGCTGAACCAGATGGCTGCGAATACCGGAGCAGTGGTCAGGAATTTTTTCATGACTGGGGTGCCGAAACGGTTAAGAAAGCTGGGGCTGCCTAGACCAAAGCCAGGCAGCACGTTGATTGAATCTGACTGTTCAGACTTAGCGGGGCGAAATCGTGACCTTGCTGTCGTCCTCGGTCAGCTTGCCGCTGGTGAGCTCACCAAAGGCCGCCAGGGGCCAGGTGGCCGCAGCCAGGGTGCTCTTGATGGCCAAGGGCAGATCAATCTGGATTTCTTTCATCGCGGCATCCTTATCGCCACGAACAGCCTGGAGGTAACCCCGGCCGGCCCAGCCGATCGTGCCAGCGATGTAAAGGAAGGCGATACCGGGGATGACGAAGTCACCGGCATGGCTCCAGCGGCCATCAACAATCAGATGGGGCAGGCCATCGGCACCACAGACAGCCTGGCTGTACATGGCAAAGCGGGCCTTGGCCTGGTCGGTTTTGGCTGTTGAGGCGCGCTGCTGGAAGCGGGCGCTCTCGGAGCAGGGGGTCAGGCCTGCCACATCAGCTTTGGCCACGGGGGCAAAGCCGAAGATCAGCAGGGCGGAAATCAGGACGGCGAAGAGGCGGCGCATCGGCTGCGGGTCTGGCGGTGCTCTAAGGGGTGTCCTGCCAAGGCAGGACGGTGATCTTCTGCCTAGGCAGAAGCTCGATCTCCTGCCGGGGCAGGATGTCTTTGCGGAGATTACGGGAGTTCCCCAGTAGAGATGCCCACGGTTCTGGCCCTCGAAACAAGTTGTGACGAGTCGGCGGCTGCCGTGGTGAGGGATCAACGGCCCCTGGCCAGCGCCGTGGCCACCCAAATGGAGGAGCACGCCCGCTTTGGCGGCGTGGTGCCGGAAATTGCCTCAAGGCGCCATGTGGAGGCCCTGCCCCAGCTGATCGAGCAGGTGATGGCGGACAGCGGTCTGGGCTTCGCCGACCTCGATGCCATTGCCGCCACCGTGACCCCGGGCCTGGTGGGAGCCCTGCTGGTGGGCTCGGTCACCGCCCGCACCCTGGCCCGGCTCCACGGGCTTCCCTTCCTTGGCGTGCACCACCTGGAGGGCCACCTCTGCTCGGTGCATCTGGGCGAGCCCCTACCCCCGGGACCCTTCCTGGTCTTGCTGGTGAGTGGCGGCCACAGCGAACTGATCCGGGTCGATGGCCCCGGCAGCTATCTCCGCCTGGCCCGCAGCCGCGATGACGCCGCCGGCGAGGCCTTTGACAAGGTGGCCCGCCTGCTGCAGCTGGGCTATCCCGGCGGTCCGGCAATCCAGGCCGCCGCCGCAGGAGGCCAGGCCAATCGTTTCCCCTTGCCGAAGGGTCGGGTGTCCCTGCCCGGCGGGGGCTTCCATCCCTACGACTTCAGCTTCAGTGGCCTCAAGACGGCCATGGTGCGCCTGGTGGCCGAGCAGCAACGCCAGGCCGATGGGGCCGGCACGGCCCTGCCGGTGGCCGACCTGGCCGCCAGCTTTGAGCAGGTGGTGGCCGATGTCCTGGTGGAGCGCACCTGCCGCTGCGCCAAGGACCAGGGGCTCGAAACGCTGGTGCTGGTGGGCGGGGTGGCGGCCAACCGGCGCCTGCGCAACCTGCTGGAAGCCCGTTGCCAGGCCCTCGGCCTGGCCTGGCGGGCCGCACCCCTGGCCTACTGCACCGACAACGCCGCCATGATTGGCGTCGCCGCCGAGCAAAGGCTCCTCGCTGGCGGCCAAAGCGCCATCGAGCTGGCCGTGGCGCCGCGCTGGCCCCTAGGGGACGCCCTTGCCCTCTACGACCGGCGGAACCCCTTCTAATACCTATAGGCTGGATCGAAATCCGCGGTCGCTGCCATGGCCCCAGCACCCAACCCCCAGGCCCAAATCGAGTCCGGACTTCCGTCCGGCCTTGAATCCACCCTGCAGGGCGGCATCGAAATCATTGAGGTGGGCCGCGAAGAAATGAACGCCTGGAAACGCGGGTTCACCCCCCAGGCGGAGATCTGGAATGGACGACTGGCCATGCTTGGCCTCTCCATTGGCCTAGGAGTGCTGCTGCTAACTCGGCTCGTGGCCTCACTGACGGCCGCGTAGGGCCTGCTTGAGCTCCGCCGGTTTCAGGCTCTGGGCCAGGGCATCAGCCGGGTCAATCCTGCCCTCTTGGGCCAACTTTAAAAGAGCTTGGTTGCTTGTTTGCATACCCTCGAAACCGCTGCGCTCCATGATCTGCTCGATGGCATCTAGCTGCCCTTTTTGGATATAATCTCTGCAAGCATCATTGTTGATTAAGATGTCATGAAAGGCTGTTCTTTTCCCATCCGTCGTCTTAACTAGCCCCTGGGCAACAATCCCTAGCAACGAATCGGATAGGCCCCGGCGTATTGCCTCCTGTTCCGATGGTGGAAACATGCCAAGCACCCTTTCAACGGTACGCACGGCCGAGTTGGTGTGCATGCTGCCAAAAACAAGATGGCCGGTTTGATTGGCTTGGATGGCAGTCGACAAGGTTTCCTGATCACGGATCTCACCGATCAGAATCACGTCAGGGTCTTCCCTAAGGGCGGATCGCAAGGCTGCATTGAAGGATCGGCTGTTCAAGCCAATCTCGCGATGGCGAATCAAGGACTGCTGGCTCTGATGCACGAACTCCAGCGGATCCTCAATCGTGAGGATATGGCGGCACATGTGGCGATTGATCCAATCGACCATGGCCGCCAAGGTGGTGGTTTTGCCAGAGCCCGTGGGCCCGGTGACCAAGACCAGGCCCTTGGGCCGGGTGCAGAGCTGGCGCAGCACCGGCGGCAGGCCGAGCTCGTCGAGGCTGGCGATCCGGTTGGGAATCAGCCGCAACACCATCGCCAGGCCCCGCAGGGAATCCATCAGGTTGATGCGGACCCGCACAAAGGGGAAAGCATGGGAGCCGTCAAACTCTTTTTTACGCCGGAAGCCTTCCAGCAGGCTCATCGAGAGCATTTCCTCGGTCCAGCGGCCAAAGGTGTCCGCATCCGTGACTGGCCAACCGGTGCGAATGATGTCGCCGCGGAAGCGAAAGCGAGGTTCCTCACCAACCCCGAGATGGACATCGGAATAGTTGTGCACAGCCGCAATCCGCACAATCCCCTCCAGATCCGCCGGCATGGGGCCGCTGAACAGGCTGCAGGCCGGCGGCGGCAGACCCGCCTGGGCAGGCCAATCTTGATTAACTGCTGCACTATCGATAGGATTCACAATGACTAGCTTTTGCAGCCTGCGACTAATTTATATTTTAACAGCATCTCGCCTCTTTAGGGGTATCGCCGGAGGCCTCCTTAGGATCTACCAGGATGCATCGCTGCCTTGAAAGCCCCCCATCAGGTCTGCATCGTTTTGGGCACCCGGCCGGAGGCGATCAAGCTGGCTCCGGTGATCCAGGCCTTCCAGGCGGCCGAGGGCTTCCACACCCGCCTGGTGCTGACGGGCCAGCACCGGGAGATGGTCCACCAGGTGATGGAGCTGTTTGGCCTCAAGGCCGACCGGGACTTGGCCCTGATGGCCCCTAAGCAAACCCTCACCCACGTGACCTGCGCCGCCCTGCAGGGGCTGGGCCAGGAGTTCGAGGATTTCCCCCCAGACCTCGTGATCGTGCAGGGCGACACCACCACGGCCTTTGCTGCGGCCCTGGCGGCCTTCTACGCCCAGATCCCGGTGGGCCATGTGGAGGCCGGGCTGCGCACCGACAACCTCTTTGATCCCTTCCCGGAGGAGGCCAACCGGCGGCTGATCTCCCAGGTGGCCCTGCTCCATTTCGCCCCCACCCCCGTGGCCGCTGCCAACCTGCAGGCCTCCGGCGTGGTGGGCGAGGTGCTGGTCACCGGCAACACGGTGATCGATGCTTTGTTGCATACCGCCGCCTCGGCGCCGGCCTACGCCTTGCCCGGCCTGGACTGGGATGGTCACCGGGTGATTCTGGCCACGGTGCACCGGCGCGAAAACTGGGGCGAACGGCTTGAGGAGATCGGTCGCGGCTTCCTGGAGGTGCTTGAGCGCTTCCCCGATACGGCCCTGCTGCTGCCCTTGCACCGCAACCCCACCGTGCGCGAGCCCCTGCAGGCCCTGCTCGGCAGCCATCCCCGCGCCTTCCTCACCGAGCCCCTCGATTACGACCAGCTTGTGGCCGCGATGCGGGGCTGCACCCTGCTGCTGTCCGATTCCGGCGGCCTGCAGGAGGAGGCCCCCGCCCTGGGCAAACCGGTGCTGGTGCTGCGCCGCACCACCGAACGACCGGAAGCCGTGGATGCGGGCACCGCCCGGCTCATCGGCACGGCCAGTACCGACATCGTGCGCGAAACGGCCCGGCTCCTGGAGGATCCGGCCGCCTATGAGGCCATGGCCCGGGCCCACAACCCCTTTGGCGATGGCCAGGCCAGCGGCCGGATTGTGGCGGCCAGCCGCCTCTTTCTCGACCAGCGCCGCATCGAGGCCCCTTAGCCCTTGTCGCGCCCTTTTTTGGCCCAGGGGGGGAGGTCGATGAACACCGGCACCCCGGGCTTAAGGCCGGAAAGGATCTGGGTGTCCCGGCCGCTGCTCGAGCCCAGGCTGACGGGCTGGAAGCTGGGCTGGTTGCCCTTGCCCACCAGCAATACCCCCGGTTTACCCGCCTCGGTTACCACCGCCACGGTGGGCACCAGGGTGCGGGCTGCCAGCACGCCGGTGTTGAAGTCGATGTCGGCGGTCATGCCGATACGCAGCTGGGGCGGCCGCTGCAGCAGGACCAGCTTCACTTGGAACGAGGTGACGTTGTTGAGCTTCTCGGCCCGGGGGGCGATCTGGCGCACCCGGGCGGCAAAGCGACGGTCCGGGAAGGCATCGAGCCGCACCGAGGCGTCCTGGCCAACCCGCAGGCGGCCGATGTCGCTTTCAGGCACTTTGGCAACAGCCTCCAGCCCCTCGGCCAACTCCACCACCGAAGAACTGGTCGCACCTGCCGTGGCCGAAGCGGTAGTTGTGGGGGTAACGAAGGCGCCGGGATCGGCGTAACGGGCCGTGATCACGCCGGAGAAGGGCGCACGCACGATCAGTTCGCCCTGCTCGATCTGCCGTTGCTCGAGGCGGCTTTGCGCCGCCCGCACGGTTTCGCGATCGACCCGGTAGGTGTTGCGAATCCGCTCGTAGTCATTGAGGCTGATCGCCTTCTGGCGGTAGAGCAACTGGTTGCGATCCAGCTCATTGCGGCTGCGGTTCATCTGCTGTTGGGCGCTACGCACCAGGGCCTGAAGCTCCTCGATGCGATCACGCAGGTCGCCGCTATCCATCTGGGCGATCGGCTGCCCCGCCACCACGGAGTCGCCCTCCTCCACAAACAACTTGACCAGCAGGCCCTGGCGCTTGGGGCTGACGTTGACGCGGCGGAAGGCCTCGAGTTGGCCGCTGGCCGTTACAACGCCGGGGAGGGTTCCCAGCCGCGCCGGCACCGTGTAGGTGGCCAGGGCCTTGACCTGGGTGGAGCGTTGGCGGGCCGTAGACCACAGGACCGCGCCCCCAACCACCAGCACGGTGGCCCCCAAACCCAGCCAAAGCCGGCGGCGGGCCAGCCAACGGGGACCGCGCCCGCGACGGAGCGAGCCAGCGGGAGTGCCTGGCCCCACCGGCAGGGCCTCCCTGGAGGGCGCGGCGGCTTGGGGCATGGCGACAGGAATGGCCGAAAGGGCAATGCAGCCCAGTCTTCCTGGTCGGCGGCCAAACTGCGTGCGCCTGCGCCGATAGATTTCCGCGATGCTTAAAGCCGGAATCGTGGGGCTGCCCAATGTGGGCAAATCCACCCTCTTCAACGCCCTGGTGGCCAACGCCCAGGCCCAGGCCGCCAATTTTCCCTTCTGCACGATCGAGCCCAATGTGGGCGTGGTGGCCGTGCCGGACCCCCGTTTGGCCAAGCTTTCGGCCATTTCCAGCTCGAAGGAGCTGATCCCCACCCGGGTTGAGTTCGTTGATATTGCTGGCTTAGTCAAGGGTGCCAGCCAGGGGGAGGGCCTGGGCAACAAGTTTCTGGCCAACATCCGCGAGGTGGACGCGATCGTCCATGTGGTGCGTTGCTTCGAGGATGACGACGTCATCCATGTGTCCGGCAGCGTTGACCCGGCCCGCGATGCCGAAGTGATCAACCTGGAGCTGGGCCTGGCGGACCTGGCCCAGATCGAAAAGCGCCGCGATCGCCTCAAGAAGCAACTGCGCACCAGCAAGGAAGCCCAGCTCGAGGACACCGCCCTGGGTCGGATCCAGGCCGAGCTGGAGGCCGGTGGGGCCGCCCGCAATATCGCCCTCAATGAAGAGGAGGAACCCCTGGTGCGGCTCCTGGGTCTGATGACCGCCAAACCGATCATCTACGCCACCAATGTCAGCGAAGACGACCTGGCCGGCGGCAATGGCTGGGTGGAGCAGGTGGCTGAGCTGGCCGCCAAGGAAGGGGCCGAAACCGTGCGGATTTCAGCCCAGGTGGAAGCGGAGCTGGTGGAACTGGGCGACGAGGAGCGGGACGCCTACCTGGAGGGCTTGGGCGTGAGCGAGGGCGGGTTGCAGAGCCTGATCGCCGCCACCTACCGGCTTTTGGGCCTGCGCACTTACTTCACCACCGGCGAAAAGGAAACCCGCGCCTGGACGATCCATGCCGGCATGACCGCCCCCCAGGCCGCCGGGGTGATCCACACCGATTTCGAGCGCGGCTTCATCCGCGCCCAGACCGTGAGCTACGCCCAACTGCTTGAAGCCGGCTCCCTGGCCGAAGCCCGCAACCGCGGCTGGCTGCGCAGCGAAGGCAAGGAGTATGTGGTAGCGGAAGGGGATGTGATGGAGTTTTTGTTTAACGTTTAAACAGCTCCATTAATTAGCTTGGCGAGTCAGTTTTTGGGAATTAAGTTAGGCGAGTAAGTTTGGCAGACAAGTTTCGCCGCTGCCAAACAAATCTCTTGCCAATACATCCTGCATCTAACCAGCCCTAGGGCCTCAACTTGGCAGCGCCCCAGGCCAACCATCCAAGCCCCGCTAGACCCACCGCAGCGGCCGAAATGATGCCAAAGGCTGCCAAGTTGATTAAACCGATCGTGGCCTTAATCTCGGCGCGGTCGTTGACATGGGGGAAGGGCCGTTGTGGTGCCGGCAGATTCAGAAAGGCGCAGAGGGGCCCCCAGCCCTGGTCGACGCTGTAAACCAGTAGGCGCTCTGGCGGCACAGCGGCTTTCACCTCTTCAATGTGCTGGAGATAGTGGGCGATGGCGGCCTGGCGGTTGGCCATGGTGCCGCGGTGGGCCCGTTGCCAGACCAGGTGGTGGGTCATGTCACCCAGGGCCCGAGCGAAGGGACTGACGGCGGCGAGCAGCTGGAACTGCCACATCCGTTCGCTGAAATAGATCGTTTCCAGGGTGCTCTCGTACCAGGCCTCGGCGCCGCGGGGGTGAAGGGTGAGGATCACCTTGGCGCCGGGGTTGGCCTCAAGCAGCTCCCGCCAGACGCAGCTGGCCGGGTTATCCACCGCCGCCACGTAATTGCCCAAGACCTCATCCCAGGGATAGGGCTCGCCGGGCTGGCCATGGCCGACCCGGCGCCAGAAGGCCAGATGGTGGCGATTGGCCCGGTTTTGCAGCACCTCGACCATGTGGTAGCAGGGCAGGCCCAGGCTGTTCAGGGCCGTGTAAAGGGACAGGGTCCCCGTGCGGCCAAAGCCAGCGCCGATCAACTGCAAGGCCATCGCTCGCCTCCCCCCTACGGCCCACGGCCCCAAGTCCAGCAATGTTGCCGCAGCCCCCCAGCCAACGGAGGCAGCCCGGCACCGGGGGCTGCGTGGCCAGCGCCGTGCCGATCGGTCAGACTAGCTTTAAGCGCTATGAGGTTGCCCGTGATGAGCCAGGAGCAGGACGTCCTCCAGTCCCCTGGGGGGAGCAGTGGTGATGGGGCCCAGGAGCCAGGTGCCCATCCCCATGATTTCGACGTGCAGAAGCAAATCCACCAACAAATCCGCAACGATCCCGACTACGACGATTGGGAATACGGCACCGAACCCCTACCCCATGAGGCCTGGGTGGGCAACTCCAAGCAGGCCATCGCCGGGGCTGGGGCCGACGAAAACAACGCCAGTACCCAGGCTTAAAGGCCGTTCCTGCCGGGCCTAGCCCCCGTTCCTGGCTGTCCCCAGCCCGGCTTGGCGACGCTGCTGGTCGTAGCGACCGATCTGCGCCACTAGCGGCAACCCCAGGAGGCAGGCCAGGGCCATGCCCAGCCAGAGCCAGAGCCCATGGTGGTGATGGTCGAGGA
>Ga0310318_10018_pt1 | contig 19931 bp, 20 predicted proteins | sample LakEriER1TotalB5_FD_194719 | JGI IMG/M metagenome (GOLD analysis project Ga0310318, IMG submission 194719) | Enriched freshwater cyanobacterial communities from Lake Erie, Ontario, Canada - ER10.Total.B5 (v2) (version 2) | ecosystem: Environmental > Aquatic > Freshwater > Lake | place: Canada... | reverse complement strand
GCAGTGCCCCGCCGTCGAACTCGTATCTGACCGCGCGCACCTTGCATGCGCCGGAAAAGTGGTTTCCGCTGCGAGTCTTGGTATGCGAACAGTGCTGGCTGGCTCAGACCGAGGATTTTGCCGAGGCTGACGAGTTATTCGATGCCGACTATGCATATTTCAGCGGTTTCTCGACCAGCTGGCTGGCGCATTCGGAACGCTATGTCGCTGACATGATCGCGCTGCTCGGACTGACTGCCGGTTCACATGTCGTCGAGGTGGCTGCCAACGACGGTTATCTTTTGCAGTACGTACTGGCACGCGGTATTCCCTGCACTGGCATCGAACCGACAGCAAGCACTGCAGCGGCGGCGCGCGCCAAGGGTATTCCTATCGTTGAGGCATTCTTCGGTGTGCATCTGGCGCAACAATTGGCAGGCCAGGGCAAGCGCGCCGATCTCACTGCCGCCAACAATGTGTTGGCGCATGTGCCGGACATCAATGATTTCGTTGCCGGCTTTGCCGTGCTGCTCAAGGATGACGGAGTCGCTACTTTCGAGTTTCCGCATCTGCTTAAACTGCTCGCCGAAACCCAGTTCGACACTATCTATCACGAGCACTTCTCCTATCTCTCGCTGACGGCTGTGCAGCGCATCTTCCGCGCCAACGGACTCGAGGTATTCCGTGTCGAAGAGTTGCCAACGCATGGCGGCAGTCTGCGCGTATTTGCTCAGCGCCGCGAGAGCGGCAATCGCCGCGTTGAGGTAAGCGTCGCTGACATGCTGGCCAGAGAAGCCTCCAGAGGCATTCTGCAAGCCGGGCACTATCGCGACTTTCAGGCGCGTACCGATCGCATCAAGCATGATCTGACGCGGTTTCTGCTTGATGCGCAGCGCGAGGGCAAGACGGTGGCTGCTTACGGCGCTGCCGCCAAGGGCAACACCCTGCTCAACTACGCCGGCATTCGTCCTGATCTGGTGGTCTTCGTGGTTGACCGCAACCCGGCCAAGCAGGGCAAATGCATGCCGGGCAGTCGCATTCCCATCGTCGACGAAGATCGGCTTAAGGCAGCGAAGCCCGATTACATCCTGATCCTCCCCTGGAATCTGATGAGTGAACTGACGCAACAGCTCGCCTACGTGAAGGAGTGGGGTGGCAAGCTCGTCACTGCGGTGCCGGATCTCCAGATCGCATGAAAAAGCGCGTACTGCTCACTGGCGCAACCGGCTTTGTCGGCCGGCAGGTACTCGCGGCTCTGTTCAAGGCCGACCTCGAGCTGCGTCTAGTGGTGCGCATTGGCAGTGAGTCACACCTTCCGCAAGCCGGCGTGGCGGAGATCGTGCGTACCGCCGATCTCTTCAAGGAAAGTGCGGAATGGTGGGCTGCTGCCTGCCAAGGTGTGGACATCGTCATCCATGCCGCCTGGTATGCAGAGCCAAGTGAGTATATGCAATCGCCGAAAAATCTCGATTGCCTCGTCGGCACGCTGCAGTTGGCGGTTGGTTGTGCGCAGGCGGGTGTGCGACGCGTCGTCGGTATCGGTTCCTGTTCGGAGTACGACATGAGCTCGGGCCATTTTTCGGTAAATACGCCGCTGCGCCCCACCACTCCGTATGCTGGCGCCAAGGCGGCCGCCTTCTTGGCGCTATATACGCTGTTGCCGCAACAGGGCATCACCTTCGCCTGGGCTCGTCTCTTTTATCTCTATGGGGATGGCGAGGATGCGCGTCGCCTGGTGCCCTATCTGCGCGCACGGCTTTCCGCCGGTCAGCCGGCCGAGCTGACCAGCGGTACGCAGGTTCGTGATTATCTTGACGTCGCTATTGCCGGCGCAGAGATTGCCGCACTGGCACTGGGATCGGCGAATGGAGCCGTCAATATTTGTTCGGGACAGGCGCAGAGCGTGCGTCAACTGGCCGAGCAGATCGCCGATGAGTACGGTCGCCGCGATCTGCTGCGTTTTGGCGTGCGTGCCGATAATCACTTCGATCCGCCCTGCGTCGTCGGTGTCCGGAGCCAGATATGCTGAAGTTGCTTTACGAACAGACGGGTTATCCCATATTCCAGAACCGGATGTACGACACTGCGCAGGAAGGCAAGAACTGTCCCAAGGGCGACATTCGCTTGGTGGAGGACGGTACGACCGGGCTGGTGTACAACGCCGCCTTTCGTCCCGAGCTCATGAATTACGACGGCCACTACCAGAACGAGCAGGGCGTCAGTGGCTATTTCCGCCAGCACCTGGATGTCGTGGCCGATCTCGTCGAGCGCCATCTGGGCCGCGAGCGTTTGGTTGAGGTGGGTTGCGGCAAGGGGTTCTTCCTCGAGCTGCTGCTCGAACGTGGCGCAGACATTACCGGTTTCGATGAGACCTACGAGGGTTCGAATCCGCGTGTGTGCCGCCAGTATTACGGCCCCGGTGTTATTGACCGTGCTGAGGGCCTCGTGTTACGTCATGTGCTGGAGCATGTGCAGGATCCCTACAGTTTTCTGCAGCTGCTGCGTGATGCCAATGGCGGCAGTGGCCGTATCTATATCGAAGTGCCCTGCTTCGACTGGATCTGCGAGCACAAGGCCTGGTTCGACATCTTCTACGAGCACGTCAACTATTTCCGTCTCGCCGATTTTCGTCGCATGTTTGGAGAGATTGTCGATTGCGGACGAATCTTCGGCGACCAGTATCTCTACTTGGTGGCCGAGCTTTCTTCATTGCACGCGCCAGTCTATGATGCTGCCGATCCGGTGCATTTTCCGGTAGATTTCACCCATCAGGTCGATGCGCCGATTGTCGCGGGCGGGCGCTGCGCAGTCTGGGGCGGCGCTTCCAAGGGCGTCATCTTCACGCTGCTCAAGGCCAGGGCCGGTTATGCCGTGGATGCAGTCATCGATATCAACCCGGCCAAACAAGGCAGGTATCTTGCGGCGACCGGAATACAGGTGCAATCGCCGATACAGGCATTGCCGCAGCTGCCGCCGGGCTCCGCAGTATTCGTCATGAATTCGAACTATCTGGGCGAGATAAAGCGATTGTCTAACAATGCATACAACTACATCGGAATCGATAATGAGTGATTATGACAAGGAAGTCGCTGCGCAAATTGCTGCAGCACGGGGTAACGAGGCGCTGCAGGCAGCGTCTCGGGAATTTCTGCTGGCTACTATCGAAGCACGTTATTCCTATAACTTTACTTGGCAGGGCCGCCCCATCATTCAATATCCGCAGGATATGGTGGCAATGCAGGAACTGATATGGCAGGTCAAGCCCGATCTCATCATTGAAACCGGTATTGCCCATGGCGGGTCGCTAATTTTCAGCGCCTCCATGCTGGCCCAGCTTGATCTTTGTGATGCAATCGAATCTGGCGAGAAACTCGATCCGCGGGTATCGAGGCGTAAGGTGCTGGGTCTGGATATTGACATCCGCCAGCACAACCGCGCTGCAATCGAGGCGCACCCGATGGCCTCGCGCATCCAGATGATCCAGGGCTCGAGCATCGCGCCCGAGGTTGTCTCACAGGTGAAGGCCATTGCCTCCAACTACAAGCGCATCATGGTTTGTCTCGACAGCAATCACACTCACGAGCATGTACTTGATGAGCTGGAGGCATATGCGCCGCTGACCAGCATAGGCAGCTATTGCGTCGTGTTCGACAGCGTGGTCGAAGATATGCCGAAGGAGATGAGTTTTGATCGCCCCTGGGGGCCGGGCAACAATCCAAAAACGGCTGTTTGGGAGTACCTGAAGTCGCACAGCGAATTCGAAATAGATCAAGCGATACAGCACAAGCTTCTTGTGACTGTTGCTCCTGATGGCTATTTGAAGCGCATCAGAAGCTGATTTCGCGGGGGTGTTGCTTGCCAGTATGTGGCCAGCGAATTTAATGAATCAGGGGCAGGCATTGAGTACTTCTTTCGGCGCTTCTCTGCAGAGACTGACATTGATCATCCCTAGCTTTGAACGACGGCGGTATATGCTCAGAGCGATGCGCTATTGGTCTGGGCTTGGTCCGCAGGTGCATGTCATGGATGGATCAAAGGTGCCCCTGAGCGAAGTGGAGCTTGCCGGGATTCAGGGAAATGTTCACTATCACCATCACGCTCTTGGCTTTCATGACAGATTGAAGTGTTCTATTCCGCATATTCAGACTGAATTTTGCGCGTTGATCAGTGACGATGAGTTCTATCTGCCGTCGGGGGTTTTCGCTGCAATTTCCTATCTGGATGCTAGCCCCGGCGCTGTTGCGTGCTGTGGTCGAGTTGTTCGGTTCTGGAACTTCGCTGACGAGATATTCTGGCGGGAAGACTACAAGGGTTTCATAGGCTATTCAGTGCAGAGTACGGATGCCGAAAGGCGGATGATCGACCATATGGAACGTTACACCCCTTCGACAATTTATGGAGTCGCTCGCACGGATGCTTGGAAGAACGCAATTTCCTTGCTGACGCACAAGGAGTATGCGGCTTTTGCCCTGGGAGAGTTGCAGTTCGAGATTGCAATGGCATTCCAGGGAACTTCCCGCGTGCTTGAAGAGCCGTTCTGGCTCCGCAGTGCAGAAAATGATGGTGTGCGCGGAACGGATATTTCTCTCATGCCAGAGAGACGCTTCGAAACATGGTGGGATTCAGCAGACAAAGTGTCTGAGCGGCAGGAAATGCTGACTAGCATGGCGGAGCACTTTGTTGCGTGGAAAGGCGGAGACAAGGCAAATACTGAACAGGCCATCAAACGGGCCTTCAATGCATACCGGCACCGGCCGGTGTCACCGCCTGCTAAAGCTTTCATCCTACTTCGCGTGTTCAGAGCGTTGAAGTGGAGAGCATCGCGGGTCCTGTTTTCACGAACGTATAAGCCTGGAGGGGTCTGGTACCGGCTTGATGCGCTCATGGGGTATTTTGAACCTGCCATGCCTGAGTCTGCAAAGAAGAGCCTGCGTGAGGTGAGGACACTACTCATGCATTTCCATTATGGTGGAAGCGCTTGACACTTCCGTTCAACAATTATTGGTGCCCAGTTCGCAGGGCCAAGCACAGCTATATTGAGACCTGAATTTTCATGGAACAAATCAAAGTCGCCGTTATCGGCGCCGGCTATATGGCTGCCGAACACATTAAGGCCTTTGCCGATATTCCGGAAGTCGCGCTGCTTGGCATACATTCACGCACCCGTGCGCGTGCCGAGGTGTTGGCGCAGATGCATGGGATTCCTTTCGTCTACGATTCCGTCGAAGCTCTCTACAACGGGACCCAAGCCGATTTGGTAATAGTCGCTGTTCCAGAGCTGAGCACAAAAGTGGTCTCTACTGCTGTGTTCAGGCATTCGTGGCTTGTTCTTATCGAGAAACCGGCTGGCTACAATCTTCAAGAAGCAGAAGAGATTTTCGTTGCTGCCAATAGTGCCAACTGCAAGGCCTATGTAGCGTTTAATCGTAGACACTACGCTAGCACCCGTTCCGTTATTAAAGAGCTTGAGGCCGTCGAGGGTCAGCGTCTAGTTCAGGTTTTTGATCAGGAAAACTCGAAAGTGGCTACCGAGGGAGGGCAACCGCTTCTAGTGGTAAAAAACTGGATGTATGCCAACTCCATTCACATCATTGATTACTTTTGCATGTTTTGCCGCGGTGATGTCACACGGATTGATCATGTGATCCCATGGAACTCGCAAGATCCTCGTTTTGTGTTGGCGAAGATTCAGTATTCGTCGGGTGACATCGGTGTGTATCAGGCCATCTGGAATGGCCCAGGCCCTTGGGCTGTGACTGTCACTACCCAGGCCAAGCGTTGGGAAATGCGCCCGCTCGAGCAGGCGACCTTCCAGTTGTATAAGACCCGAAATACTGAGGTTATTCCCGCGCATTCCTGGGATACCCAATTTAAAGCGGGCATTCGCTTGCAGGCTGAGGAAGCTGTGAAGGCCGTTCAAGGCGAAGCGAATGCCCTGGCGACTCTTGCTGATGGTATTGAAACCATGAAACTGGTGAGACTTATTTATGAAGCGTAAGATTTTAATTGCCGGTGCGGGTCAGTTGGGTTCGCGTTATCTGCAGGGCCTGTCGAAGATTACCGAGCCTCTGGATATCCACGTATTTGACCTCTCAGCAGAGTCCCTGACGCGTGCCGAGCAGCGATGGGATGAGATGAAGCCTGCAACTGGGCACGAGACCCATTTTTCTACTGCGCTATCATTGGTGCCTAAGACTATGGATCTTGCTATTGTCGCCACGACTGCCGACGTCCGAACTGCCCTGGTTTCAAATATCGTTGAGCACTCTGATATCCGCTGCTGGGTGCTGGAAAAAGTGTTGACGCAAAGCGCATGTGACATCGTCGATCTGCAGAACATGCTTGGTGTGGAAAAGTCTGCTTGGGTAAACACTCCCATGCACCTGTGGTCGCTGTACCGCAAGATTCGTGATCTCTATCCCGCGGGTACTGCGATAGATGCTAGTTTCGAGGGCTTCCGAGGTCTCGCTTGCAACGCCATTCATTACATCGACTTTGCTAGCCGCTGGAATGGTGCACCAGTGACTAAGGTAGACGCCTCCAACCTTCAGTCGCAGTGGTACTACGCCAAGCGCGATGGGTTTTATGAAATTGATGGTGAAATTTTTGTTGGCTTTGCCGATGACTCCAGGCTAAGGCTCTCAAGCGACCGCAGCAAGCTTGGATACAAGGTTCAGCTCAGGATCAACGGTGACGAATGGCAAGTGTATGAATCCGAAGGCATCGCCAAAGCAGCTGATGGCCGCAAGATTGAAGGTTCTACCGAATTCCAGAGTCAGCTTACCGCGCCAATGGTGCATGCGATATTTGCCGGCACTACTTGTGGTTTGCCGACACTGGCCGAGTCTGCACAGCAACACACCATGTTTTTAAACTCCTTACTTGAGCACTGGAATCGGCACATGCCGAACAAGCTCGAGCGACTTCCGATTACCTGACCATCATGCCAAATAAAGTTCTGGTAACAGGTGCAGACGGATTCATCGGCTCCCACCTGACTGAGTCCTTAGTGCGTCTGGGCTATGACGTGCGCGCTTTTACGCTCTACAACTCGTTCAATTCATGGGGTTGGCTGGATCATTGTGGCGATGATGTAAAAGGAAAGTTCGAGGTTTTCTCCGGCGACATTCGTGATCCGCATGGCGTCAAAAAAGCTATGAAAGATTGTAATGCAGTTTTGCATCTGGCCGCATTGATTGCCATCCCCTATTCCTACCATTCGCCTGATACATACGTAGATACCAATGTCAAAGGTACGCTTAACGTGCTGCAGGCGGCACGTGAACTTGGCGTGCAGCGTCTCCTACATACCTCGACCAGCGAGGTCTATGGCACGGCGCGGTTCGTGCCCATCACCGAAGAGCACCCATTGCAAGCCCAGTCCCCTTATTCGGCAACCAAGATCGCCGCCGACCAGTTGGCTTATGCTTTTTATGCCTCCTTTGGCCTACCAGTTGTCACGGTTCGACCCTTCAACACTTATGGCCCGCGCCAGTCAGCGCGTGCTGTTATACCGTCCATCATCTCTCAGCTTGCCAACGGTAAGCGCCAGATTCAGTTGGGAGCTACGGCACCGACACGCGATTTCAATTTCGTAACTGATATCGTTAATGGTTTCATTGCTTCGCTACGCTCCAACGTTGGCTTGGGTGAAGTGATAAATCTAGGAAGCAATTTTGAGATTTCGATTGGCGATACTGTGCAGTTGATCGGTGAAGCTATGGGCGTAGACGTGGAAGTCGTGACCGACGATGCACGCATGCGGCCGGAGAACTCGGAAGTCCAGCGACTCTGGGCAGATAACAACAAGGCCCGCAATCTGTTTGGTTGGGAACCCGCTTATGCCGGACGCGAGGGCTTCAGGCGCGGTTTGGTCGAAACTGCAGCCTGGTTTGAACAGCCAGGCAATCTCAGTGGCTACAAGGCAAACATCTACAACGTGTAACCGGTGTCAGTCAATACTGATCTCATCTACCAGGTCGTAGACGCAATTCGAAGTGTCGTTGGTGCTGTGCCAGTTGCCCTGCACGAGCCTCGTTTCGCCGGAAGGGAGTGGGAGTACGTCAAACTATGTCTTGATTCAACTTTCGTTTCCTCGGTAGGCAAGTATGTAGACCGTTTTGAAGCGGAGCTTGCGGCTTATACCGGTGTCAAGCATGTGGTGGCTGTAGTAAATGGTACGGCCGCATTGCACATCGCGTTGCGACTCGCAGGCGTAGAGCCAGGTGATGAGGTTCTGGTTCCGGCGATGACATTCATTGCCACTGCCAATGCAATCAGTTACTGCAACGCTGTCCCCCATTTTGTTGATAGCGAGGAAGACACCTTTGGCATAGACCCACAGGCACTGCGCGCCTACCTTCAGCTGCAGACGGAGCAACATGGTGGACTATGCGTAAACAAAAGCACCGGCCGGGTAGTGCGCGCCATTGTGGCCATGCATACGTTCGGCCATCCAGGCCAGTTGGACGAGCTGCTTGCAATCGCAATCGATTTCAATCTGGTGATGGTTGAGGACGCCGCCGAATCGTTGGGAAGTTATTATCACGGACGCCACACCGGTACCTTCGGCTTGTTGGGTACCTTGAGTTTTAATGGCAATAAGACCATCACTACCGGCGGTGGCGGTGCGATCATGACCAACAATACGGATCTGGCTTTGCGCGCAAGGCACATAACTACGACAGCCAAGTTGCCGCATGCCTGGCAGTTCGTGCACGACGAGGTCGGCTACAACCATCGCTTGCCAAATTTGAACGCAGCGCTCGGTTGCGCTCAGTTAGAGCAATTGCCCCAGTTCATCGCAGCTAAGCGTTCACTTTTTCAGCAATATGATGCCGCTTTTGCCGGAGTACAAGGCATTCGTGTAAAAAAAGAACCTTCGAATTGCTTGAGTAACTACTGGTTGCAGACGGTAGTGCTAGACACGGAGAAGGCTTTTCTGCAGGATGGTCTTTTGAAGGCGCTGAACGAAGCAGGGTTCATGAGTCGCCCCGTGTGGTCCTTGATGCATCAGTTGACGCCCTATCGAGGTTGTCCGCGAATGAACTTGAATGTGGCGGAAAACCTGGCGAAGCGCCTGATCAATATTCCCAGTAGTGCTGCGCTTGGGACAGGAGTCTCGGTGTGAATCCCATAGTACTGATTGGAGCTGGAGGGCATGCAGCTTCCTGTATTGATGTGATCGAAACTGGAGGGAATTTCCGTGTTGCCGGTATTGTGGGAATGGATGGGGAGTTGAACAGGCGCGTGTGCGGCTATGAAGTTATTGGCACCGATCAGGACCTTGCCAAGCTTGCAGCCGAATATCGTTACGCGCTTATTACTGTCGGCCAGATTAAGTCTGCGGAAGACCGTATTCGCCTTTATCGGCAGGCACGCGAGGCTGGATTTGTATTCCCGTATATTGGCTCAGCACACGCTTATATTTCAAAGCACGCGCACGTTGGTGCGGGCAGCATAGTGATGCACGGTGCCGTGGTTAACGCCAATGCCAGGGTGGGCGAAAATTGCATCATCAATAGCCGTGCCCTGATTGAGCATGACACTGAAGTCGGCGACCATTGCCATATTTCTACAGGAGCCATTCTGAATGGAAATGGAATTATTGGAGACTGCTGTTTCATTGGCAGCGGAGCCCTGACCATGCACGGTATTTCCATAGGAGCCAATTGTCTTGTTGGTATAGCTTCGGTTGTGCGGCACGATTTGCCAGACAAAACTAGTTATTGGGCTGGGAATCTCCATGCATAGGGTACTCATCATTGCCGAAGCTGGCGTCAACCATAACGGGGATATGAGGCTGGCCCGTGGGCTAATTGACGTGGCAGCGAATTCGGGCGCCGATATCGTCAAGTTCCAGTCGTTTAATGCCGATCGGCTGGTTACAAAAAGTGCAGCCAAAGCCGACTATCAGGTTGAGACAACGGGTGCCACTGAATCGCAATACGACATGCTGCGTCGCCTTGAACTTAGCCCGACAATGCATGACAAGTTAATTGCGCATGCCGCGGCTCGTGGCATTGAATTCATGTCCACTGCTTTTGATGAGGTGAGCGTGGACTTGCTTGTGAGTAAGGGCCTGAGGCGCTTCAAGATCCCTTCCGGTGAAATTACCAATTTGCGTTATCTGCGTCGTATTGCCGTCGTGGCTCACGAAGTGATAATTTCGACTGGAATGGCGACAATAGAGGACATTGCTGCAGCTATTGCCGTGTTTGAAATAGCGCAGGTCCCGCGGATTCGCATCACGGTTCTGCATTGTACTACTGAGTATCCGGCTTCAATGCAGAACGTCAATCTGCGTGCGATGCAAACAATTGCTCGAAAATTTGGCGTGAAAGTTGGCTACTCCGACCATACTCAGGGGATTGAAGTGTCAATAGCAGCTGTTGCTATGGGGGCCGCTGTTATAGAGAAGCATTTCACCCTCGACCAGTCCTTGCCGGGGCCTGACCACAAAGCCAGCCTTGAGCCAGATCAGCTGAAAGCAATGGTCGTAGCGATTCGCAACATCGAGAAGGCATTGGGTGATGGGGTCAAAGCGCCTAGTTCTAGTGAAGCCAGAAATCTGCCGATAGTTAGAAAATCTTTGGTAGCTGTTCAGCCAATCAAAGCTGGGGAACCCTTTAGCAACCAGAACATAGGCGCAAAACGTCCCGGGACGGGCATTTCGCCCATGCGCCTCGACGAGGTCATAGGTAAGCCCGCCTCTCGGGATTTCGCGCGGGATGAATTGATATTTTTATGAGCAGAAGAATATGCGTAGTGACGGGGACTCGCGCAGAGTATGGCTTGCTCCGCATGTTTATGGAGGGGATTCGCGATGATGCACAGCTTGAGCTGCAGACGGTCGTTACCGGCATGCATCTTTCCCCGGAGTTCGGATCTACCTATCTGACCATTGAGTCCGATGGTTTCCGCATCGATCGGAAAGTGGAAATGCTTCTGAGTTCCGACAGCTCAACTGCCATAAGTAAGTCAGTCGGCTTGGGCGTCATAGGCTTCTCTGATGTCCTTGCTGGACTTCAGCCTGATCTTTTAGTGGTGCTTGGTGATCGATTCGAGATTCTGGCGGCCGCTATTGCTGCGCTGTTCGCACGCATTCCCGTGGTACATCTGCATGGTGGCGAAGTGACAGAGGGTTCACTTGATGAATCTATGCGCCATGCCATCAGCAAGATGTCACATGTGCATTGCGTTGCCAGCGAAGACTACCGCCGTAGGGTCATACAGCTTGGTGAGCAGCCTGAGCGTGTGTATTGCGTTGGGGGGTTGGGCGTGGACATTATTAAAAATACCCGGCTGCTTGATCGCTCAGATTTGGAGGTGTCTTTAGATTTCAAGCTCAAGTCCAGAAATCTGCTGGTCACCTTCCATCCAGCGACGCTGGACGGTGAATCTCCAGTTGACCAAATGAACGAGCTGTTGGCGGCGGTCGAAGGGCTGGGAGACACCGGTCTGATTTTTACCCTTCCGAATGCAGACTCCGGTGGTCGTGAACTTAGCGCAGTACTGAATGCCTTCGTTGCCAGACATACAAATGCGCGTGCATTTACTTCATTGGGACAACTGCGCTATTTGTCCTGCATGGCACATTGCGATGGTGTTGTCGGCAATTCCTCAAGTGGTCTGCTTGAGGCCCCGACCCTGAAAAAGGGAACGATCAATATCGGCGATCGACAACTCGGACGTCTGCAGTCTTCGAGCATCATCAATTGCCGCGCCAAGCGCGACGAAATCGCGGTTGCGCTGAAAAAACTCTTCTCAGCAGCCTTCCAGGAAGGTTTGGGAACAGTCAGGAGCCCCTACGGTGAAGGTGGAGCCAGTTCACGTGTTATCAACATTGTCAAAGAATTACAGCTGGATGGTATCCTGAAAAAAAACTTTTACGACTTACCGGCCGATAGCTGCGTCTTTAGAGCACCCCCGTGAGCGTCTCTGAACAAATATGGCGCACTGTAGTGTTGCCGCTCAAGTCCACTATCAAGCAGGCTATTGCCACGCTCAACGAGTCTGGCCTGCAGATTGTGCTCGTACTTGACGAAGGTGATGTCTTGCTTGGTACTGTTACCGACGGCGATATCCGTCGTGGCCTTTTGCGCGGCTTGGCGCTTGATGAATCGATTGAACATGTTATGCGCAGCAATTCTTTGGTGGTGCCGCCGGAGATGAGTCGTGACATGGTGATGCAGCTTATGCAAGCAAACCGCTTTCGTCAGTTGCCTGTTGTTGATATGGGCTACAAGGTCGTTGGCCTGCATCTTTGGGACGAAATCACTGCGCCGGCCGATCGTCCCAATTTGATGGTCATCATGGCTGGCGGTTTGGGCACTCGCTTGCGCCCGCATACGGAAAATTGCCCCAAGCCCATGTTGCCTGTGGCGGGCAAGCCCATGCTTGAACACATCATTGAACGCGCCAAGCTTGAGGGTTTCGGCCATTTCGTAATTTCCATTCAGTATCTGGGCCACATCATTGAAGAGTATTTCGGCACGGGAGAGCGCTTGGGCGTGCAGATAGAATATTTAAAAGAGCTCACGCCGCTTGGAACTGCGGGAGCACTTGGTTTGCTGAGTCCTCGCCCGGAACTTCCATTTGTTGTGACCAACGGAGACGTTCTGTCCGACATCAAGTATGGCGAATTGTTGGATTTTCATTCGCGCTATTTTGCTGTTGCGACCATGGCGGTGCGCCTCCATGAATGGCAGCATCCATTTGGTGTTGTACAGACCAAGGGTGTGGACATTACTGGTTTTGAAGAGAAACCCATCGCTCGTACCCACATCAATGCGGGCATTTACGCCCTGAGCCCTGATGCACTGAACGCGATGACTGCAAACAACCACTGTGACATGCCTACACTTTTTGAGCAGTTGCAGGTCGAAGGCAAGCGTACCGTTGCCTACCCAATGCACGAGCCTTGGCTAGACGTTGGTCGGCCTGATGATTTGAACCGAGCAAATGCCGAAAGCGGCGGAAAATACTGAACCTCATATGGACAAGATCAAATTCCCAGGCCCCATCGATCTAGAACTCTTCGCCAAGGATAATCCTGCGCCGTCGGCCAAATACGGTCTGCCTTCCGACGTGGTGTACTGCAAGAAATGCATCATTTCAAACCAGCGCCCCAACTCTGCGGTTGAGTACAAACACACCAAGGATTCGAAGAAGGCGACGATCCGTTTCGACGAGGATGGGGTGTGCGATGCCTGCCGCTTTGCCGAAAGTAAACACAATACCATCGACTGGGCCGAGCGCGAGAAACGCCTGTGGGAACTCTGCGACAAACACCGAAAGAGCGACGGTTCTTACGACTGTATCGTTCCGGGTTCGGGCGGCAAGGACAGCTTCTACGCTTCCCACATCCTCAAGACCAAGTACGGCATGCACCCGCTAACCGTGACTTGGGCCCCCCACGTATATACCGAATGGGGATGGAAGAACTTCCAGTCCTGGATACATGCTGGACACGATAACTATCTGATGACTCCAAACGGGCGTGTGCACCGGTTGTTGACGCGGCTGTCGACCGAACTGCTGTTCCATCCTTTCCAGGCTTTCATGTTTGGCCAAAAAGCGTTGGCACCCAAAATAGCTCTGCTATTTAACATCCCGCTGGTCTTTTACGGTGAAAACGAAGCCGAGTACGGAAACCCAATTGGTGACACCGACTCAGCCAAGCGCGACTGGTCTTATTTCACTGGTTCTGACCAGTCTCAGATGTATCTAGGTGGTGTATCTGTCTCGGATCTGAAGTCGCAGTTTGGTGTTGATCAGAATGATTTGCAGCCCTACTTGCCGGCTGATCCAAACCGCATTGCTGAGAAAAATATCGAGGTGCATTACCTTGGGTACTATCTGAAATGGCACCCGCAATCTTGCTACTACTATGCTGTGGAGCACGGGGGCTTCCAGGCATCACCTGAGCGTACGCCCGGTACATACTCCAAGTACAACAGCATTGATGATCGGATTGACGATTTGCACTATTACACGACTGGGGTCAAATTTGGCATTGGTCGTGCCAGCTATGACGCCGCTCAGGAGATCCGCTCCGGTGACATCAATCGCGACGAGGGTGTTGCCTTAGTCAAGCGCTTCGATCACGAGTTTCCCGAGCGTTTTGCGAACGAGCTTTTCTCCTATCTGAGCCTGCCAAACAACGAGTTTTCCCAGGCAAGCAAAATGTTTGAGCGCCCGGTGATGGACCGCGAATACTTCATCCTGTTGACTGACCAGTTCCGCTCGCCCCACCTTTGGTACAAGGATGGAAGTGTATGGAAGTTGCGCCATTCCATTTGGCAAGAGAACAAATAAGTGAGAAACGTCCGTCTCATTGCCCGACTCGATATCAAGGGCTCCAACCTGATCAAGGGCATTCATCTAGAAGGTCTGCGCGTCGTCGGTTCTCCTAGTGAGCATGCGTTGCGTTACTACCAGCAAGGGGTCGACGAGCTGCTGTATATGGACTGTGTTGCCAGCCTATATGGCCGCAACCATCTTGGCGATATCGTGCGCTCGGCCGCTGAGAACATCTTTGTCCCCATGACGGTAGGTGGCGGCATTCGTTCGGTCGATGATGCTACGCAAATACTTCGCGCTGGAGCTGACAAGGTCGCTGTCAACACCGCTGCCGTTTCTAACCCGCAGTTGATTACCGGTATCGCCCGTCGTTTTGGTAGCCAGTGTATGGTGCTCTCCGTTGAGGCCAAGCAGATTGGCCTGCAGCGTTGGGAGGTCTACACGGACAATGGTCGCGAGCGCACCGGTCTTGATGTAATCGAATGGGTCAAGCGTGGCGTCGATCTTGGGGCCGGTGAAGTCCTGTTGACCTCGATAGATCGTGAGGGTACACGTAAAGGTTTTGATATCGACCTCGTGCGGGCCGTAACCACAGAGGTATCGGTGCCTGTCATTGCAAGCGGTGGTATGGGTGCCCCAAAAGATTGTGTAGATGTGGTTCGTGCCGGTGGTGCAGACGCCGTGGCAATGGCTGACATACTGCATTACAAGCGCACTGGCATCAACGACATTAGAGTCCACGCCCGCGCTGCCGGCTTGGGGGTGAGGGATTATGAGCAAGCCTGAAATTACTGTCATTGACTATGGTGTCGGGAATTTGCTGAGTGTGCAGCGAGGTCTAGAACACTGCGGTGCGCGGGTGACCCTGACATCCGACCCAGATGTTGTCGTTGCCGCCGGGCGCTTGGTCTTGCCTGGAGTGGGGGCTTTTTCCAATGCCATGCAGGCGCTGGTGGAGCGGGGCATGGTGCAAGCGATACAGGCAGTGGCAAAGGCTGGAACGCCGCTGCTAGGCATTTGTCTGGGCATGCAACTGTTGCTAGAAGAAAGCGAAGAATTTGGCTTGACGAAAGGCCTGGGTTTAATTCCCGGGCGGGTAGTTCCTGTACCTACGCACACTGCGACTGGCGAACCGCAGAAAATTCCGCACATCGGCTGGAATGGACTTGTAGTCTCCGAGTCACGCGACGATTGGTCGGGTACATTGTTGCAAGACAATGCCCGGGGTGAGGCGGTGTATTTTGTGCACTCATTTATGGCGGTGGCAGCAGACCGGGCGCATCGCCTTGCGGATTGCATTTACGGCGGTCACCGCGTTTCTGCCGCAATATCCAAGGACCAGATTACAGGGTGTCAGTTTCACCCCGAAAAAAGCGGCGAGGTTGGGTTAAAGATTTTGAGACGGTTCTGTGCAAATTGATCGCGTCCTTGTCGTAGGGTATGGCAGCATAGGACAGCGCCACTTGCGCATTGTGCGATCTTTGTTGCCCGACGCCAGCATTCGCGTGCTGCGTCACCAGAGATGCGATTCCATTCCGGAGTATGCGGATGGCTGCACGAGCAGCTTGGCGGAGGCATTGACTTTTGCGCCTCAGGCAGCGGTCATCGCTAGCCCGTCTGTTTTTCATATGGACTCAGCGCAACCACTCGCGGAAGCAGGTGTACATTTGTTGATCGAAAAACCTCTGGCCGCTTCGCCTGATGGGGTTCGGCAATTGCTGGAGACTTGTAGCGCAGGCGGCAATGTGCTAATGACTGCCTACAATCTTAGATTCATGCCTTCGCTGCAGCGATTCCGTGAGTTGATTCAGTCCGAATACATAGGTCGCGTGCTCTCGGTACGTTGTGAAATTGGCCAATATCTTCCATCCTGGCGCCCGGGCGTGGATTACCGTCAGGGCGTGTCAGCCACCAGCGCGATGGGCGGTGGTGCATTGTTGGAACTTAGCCATGAAATCGACTACCTTCGATGGATTTTCGGTGAAGTTGATTCGGTTCGAGCGAATCTCAGTCGTCAGAGCAATCTAGAGATTGACGTAGAGGACACGGCGCACCTGATTCTTGGTTTCGCAGAGCAGAAAAGCGGGGGTAGGCTCATTGCGAATCTCAACATGGATTTCGTGCGCCACGACACCACGCGACAATGTCTTGCTATTGGCGAACAAGGTAGTTTGCGCTGGAATGGTCTTACCGGGATTATCGAGCTTTTTCCGGTCGGGGGCATTGCATGGGAGCAAGTGTTCGTACATTCGCCGCAGCGCGATGAAAGCTATATGGCGGAGTGGCAACATTTTCTCGCCTGTATACGAGATGGAACGAAGCCATTGGTCAATGGGCAGGATGGTCTTGCAGCACTGAATATTATCCAGGCGGCCCGAAGTTCTGCAGTCAACGTGAAAGCGATACCCGTCGCCCTTTCAGAGGTCAATGCATGAAAGCCGTTGCATTTATTTTCGCGCGGGGCGGGTCAAAGGGTTTGCCGGGAAAAAATGTGCGCGCCCTATGTGGCAAACCCATGATCGCCTGGTCCATTGACCATGCGAAAGCGGTTAACCGCATCCACCGTGTCATCGTGTCCACGGACTCAGAGGAAATCGCCGACGTCGCGCGGCAGTATGGCGCGGAGACCCCCTTTATGCGCCCGAAGGAGCTTGCACGTGATGACAGTCCGGAGTGGTTGGCATGGCGGCACGCCCTCAACTATCTGCAGGAAAGTGACGGCGCCCTGCCCGATGCAATGGTGTCGGTGCCGGTGACGGCGCCGCTTCGCATTCCGGAAGATATAGAACGGTGCCTAGACGAATTTGCCCGGGGTGATGCGGATGTCGTGGTTACCGTGAGTGAGGCACATCGCAGCCCCTACTTCAATATGGTGAAACGCAATGTGGACGGTTCTGTCAGTCTGGTCATCCCGCCAGCCACGAATGTGGCACGTAGGCAAGATGCGCATGCGGTTTTCGACATGGCAACTGTGGCTTATGTGGCCAGCCCGCAGTTTGTGTTGGCACGCAATGCTTTGTTTGAAGGGCGTGTGCGGGCCATTACCGTCCCAGCGGAACGGGCCATTGATATCGATACTCTGCTGGACTTTCAGATAGCCGAATGTCTGATGAAAGGAGGCATTCATGGTAACAATTAGCGCCCTCATGAGCCTTAAGGGGCGGCGTGCCCTGATCACTGGCGCTGCGGGCGGCCTGGGTAAAATCATGGTACAGACCTTGGCTGAGCTCGGAGCTGACCTCGTGTTGCTGGATCGTGTCGACACTCCTGTCTCGGCACTGGCCGATGAAACTGAAAAAGCCTGGGGTGTGGATGCTACGGTCAATCATTGTGATCTCGAATCGCAAACAGATCGCGAAGGACTGATTGCCAGACTAAAGCAGGATGGCCAACTGGACATTCTGATTAACAATGCCGCTTTTGTCGGCACTTCGGGGTTACAGGGGTGGGGAGTTCCCTTTGCGGAGCAGTCGGTTGAGACATGGCGCCGCGCGCTGGAGGTGAATTTGACGGCTGCCTTCCAGTTGTGTCAGGGCCTCGCGCCGCTGCTGCAGGTTTCGGGCCATGGCAGCATCATCAACATCGGATCCATTTATGGAGAATACGGACCGGACTGGAGCTTGTACGCGGGAACCCCTATGAGCAATCCCGCCGCTTATGGGGCCTCTAAGGGAGGCCTACTGCAACTGACGCGTTGGTTAGCAACAACCTTAGCGCCCAAGGTGCGCGTCAATGCCATCTCGCCCGGCGGGATTGCCCGCGGACAGCTACAGGTTTTCGTTGACCGCTACGAGGCGCGCACTCCGCTGGGACGCATGGCGACCGAGGATGATTTTCGCGGTGTGGTGGCTTTTCTTGCCAGCGATATGGCTGCGTATGTGACTGGGCAAAATCTTTCAATTGATGGTGGGTGGGGAGTTTGGTAATGAAAACCTTTATTGAGCCACGTGCAGGTTGCAATGCGATAGTAACAATTGCCACAGGCGGAGATTATTTTGCGCTGTGGGACAGGCATGCCCGCAGTGCCTGGGAGGCATATTGTCGTCGTCACGATCTTGGTCTGATTGTTTTTGTTGAGGAATTGATCAGTAGGGACGCGACAGACTGGAAAAAGGTCCATTGGCAGAAGACCTTACTTGGAACAGCACTCAAAAATGCAAACTGCAAGGCTACCAACATCTGCTTTCTTGACACAGATATTCTGATCAATCCGATCGCCCCGAATATCTTCGATATGTACGATCCGACTACATTTGGACTCGTATCGCTTCGAAAGCGGCTACCGTTTCCGTATCAGGAAGTGCTGCGGCGCATGGCTTTTCTTCGTCACCATTACTATGACGCCAGCTATCCTCTGGATTCTGCCCTCTTTATGTCGATTGAACAGCTTTACGAATTTCACGAACTGGAGCCTCAAGAAGATGAGGCATGCACCGGAGTCGTCCTATTCAACATCGAAGAACACTCCCACTTGATGGAGAGTTGGTTTCACAAGTACGACAGTGGCGTGCAGTCCATCACCAACGGCGGCGAGCAGACGCATTTGAACTACGAAATACAGCGGACAAAACGGGTGACTTGGCTGGACTACCGCTTTCAGGCCATCTGGGCCTTCGAGATGGCCTGGAAATATCCGTTTCTGTATGGTGCAGGCCGCGATAATGAAAAATCCATACGCGATTGCATTGAGGCGAGCCTGTACCAGAACCATTTCTTGCACTTTGCGGGATATTGGCATGAAAGCCAAATGTGGAAAATGGGCGGATTCTTTTCTGATCCCGAACAGTCCAAAATGCGTGACGAATACAGGGCCTATCTGGACATGCCTGTGACCGGCACACCGCAAGGCATTATTCGACCAAAGTAAAAACGGCGTACTCTGCCTCACTTAGACACTTAGACACTTAGACACTCATGGACACACGATCTCTCTATTTCACGAAATATGCCCGCAGGCATGAGCTTGCTCGCTTTATGGTCCAATACGAACTCTTCAAAAAAACTCAGTCTGTAAAAGGGTCCATTGTCGAGTGCGGCGTTTACCAAGGCGCCGGAGTGATGGCGTGGGCAAAGATTGCAGAAACCCTAGAGCCGTATAACTTTTTGCGAAAGGTATATGGCTTTGATACTTTTGATGGATTCCCGTCGGTCTCTAAGGTAGATACCCAAGGCGATGCTGCTATCGCGAAAGTGGGCTACCTAAATCCGGATTACGATGTATTTGCTGAAATCGGTCAATGCATCGCCGAGTTTGACCAGACCCGCTTGCTTAAACATCAAGATAAGGTTGTTTTGGTGAAGGGCGATGCATTGCAAACAATTCCGGCTTTCATTCAGGAAAATCCGCACGTTTTAGTCTCGCTTCTCTATCTGGACTTTGATCTTTACGAGCCGACGCTGCTGGCGTTGAAGGAATTTCTGCCGCGCATGCCACGTGGTGCAATCATCGCCTTTGATGAGTTGCACGATCCCAAATGGCCTGGCGAAACTGTGGCCCTGCTGGAGGCATTCGATCTCAATCGTTATCGGCTTGAATCCTTGCCCTTCGAGCCGCACATCAGCTGGATTACTATCGAATAATCACCTTAACTTGATGGTTAACCGAAATGATTAATGAACAAGCCGATATCATGCTCAATGAAAAGCTC
>Ga0310318_10017_pt1 | contig 19963 bp, 13 predicted proteins | sample LakEriER1TotalB5_FD_194719 | JGI IMG/M metagenome (GOLD analysis project Ga0310318, IMG submission 194719) | Enriched freshwater cyanobacterial communities from Lake Erie, Ontario, Canada - ER10.Total.B5 (v2) (version 2) | ecosystem: Environmental > Aquatic > Freshwater > Lake | place: Canada... | reverse complement strand
CCGTCAAGCCGCCCCTGTGGCTGCCTGACTTAGTTAGGGAGATGGGGTGAGATCAGCCTTATCACCCAAATGATCCATGGGGCCTGGAAGGGCCCTTTTTAATGGCTGATTTTATTCGCCAATACGCTGATCGTTGAATTTGCCGAAGCCGATTTGAGTGATGTTCAAAGGCTGCGTAGTTCCACAGGCACAGAGTCCAGTAAATGCCTGGACTCGCGCAGAAATCCTTGGCGGCATGAGGCCTCCTTCATGGACCTGACAGCTTCGTTGATATTGGCGGACTCCATTTCCTCAGGCTGGAGCCTCTTTCTGGTGGTTCCGTCTGACAAAATCGAGATCACTTCGGTTGGCACATAGCCACAGCGCCAGCCAAAGTTGTGAAATGCCCTGGCAAAAAGATCATGCTCTGAATCAAGAAGATAATAGTTTTTTTCGTCAAGGTAGTTGAGCTGCCGCAGCATCGATTTCCTTAGGGCTAGGGGGCCTCGGTTGCAAGTTCCGTACATGTAAAGTTTGGATCGATCGATATTTTGGCTGAGGGGTTGCTCAATGCGTTCACCAAGCTTGCCCACCCCTTGGATACTATTGAAACGATGGGTGCAGCGTCCAGAGACCCCCAGCAGATCTCCATAGTTCTTGAGGGCAGACACCAGTCTCTGGTCAAATCCAAAATCGTTCAGCTGCATGTCTGCCTGGATCTCAATAATGAACTCACCCTGCGCAATGCAAAAGCCAATATTGTCGCAGGTTGTCTCGAAAACAGGCGTATCCTGGGAGATAATAATCGCTTGACAAATTTCTCGGCGTACGCTTATTATCTCTAGGGCTTCTACGCAGACAGCATGGGTGCGATCCGTGCAGTAATCGGCAACAATGATAATTTCATGCAGTCCAGAGACGTTGCGGGTCACAGAATCAAGGGTCCGAGCCATGATGTCTGCTTGATTATGAACCGGAATAACAAGGCTCAGTTCAAACTTTGAGTCCCGATATTGCTTGGCATAGGTTACCCTTGGCTCGGCCTGGCCTGGATATGGACTAGGCTCTCCAGCTAAGCGACCAGGCCTGTAGTAGTTTTGATGGGATAGGATTTTTTCGACATTCGTTTTGATTGCAAGATCCATCAATCGACGGCTTCTATGCCCTAGGTCATTGGTGTAATCCTAGCAACAGAAGCAAACTAAATTGCCCACAATAACGTCGTCTTGGATTTTGTCTGTTTCCCTTTTCTCAAACGAGGCTAGGGTTTGGCCCATTCAGATGAAGGCCCCTGCTATCGCATCAGCGCTACCGGGCGATTGCTTGAGCCAGTTGCTAATGACTGCAAAGAGGGCTGCCAAATACCCTATGCGAAGACTTAGGATAAGGCCGGAAAATGATGTAGCCCTGAAAGATGCTTGTCGGTTTTAGCAGCTAGCCAATCGTGACCACTTGCAAATAGCCCATGACAGCTGAACTGAAGCCTAATTGTGATGAAGAAGCATTTCGGCGCGCTCAGGGTAAGGGGGGCTGCTGATATATGGGGCTATATTGATTCTTAATGGGAAGGTGGTTGCTTGGGTAGCGCAAGCTCTTTAGTGTTGATCACAACAGCGACTAATCCGCCCGAAGGTGTCTTCGTGCTGGGGATGACAAACGTCGCCAAAAGAACAATCACGGCCAAGGCTGCGGCCTTTTTCTGGTCTGCGTTGGGAGTTCAAAGAATTGTTATCGCCGATGCCACCGGTCAGACTTTGCTGGACGACGCGGACGTGTTAATGCTTAATCAGATGGATACGGAAATAGAGCAAATTTCTTATTTTCAAGACAATGACTTGGTGATTAGCAAGGGCAAGGGCCGTGGTGAAGCCGCCCTAATTAAGTTCGCCCTTGAAAACTCCAAATTCCTGCAAAGTACGGAATGCTTTTTTAAATGTACGGGTAAGATTTATTGTCGAAATTATCTTGATATTTTCGCCATGATTCAGCGCGATGGTATCCAGAATATTTTCTGGGGAGATGCATTTGATCACACGGAGTTGGACACGCGTTTTTATTATGCGTCAAAGGACTACCTGCTCAAGGTATTCCTGCCCGCTTGCGATGCTATTGACGATAGAAATCATATTTTAATGGAGCACTGCGCTTTAAGTGTAACCCGCGACCATCTCAAGCAAGGCCTTTCCATTAGACCGATGCTTTCGGGGTTCTCAGGCAGTTCGAATCGGCCCTACTTCGACTCGAGTTTGGGATTTTTGGATCAGAACCTACCGTGTTGGTTCAGCTAATAGGTGGCATCGCTAGTTTGTTGAGCCCATGGCAAGCGCTACCAGTTCTTTTTTGGTGCCTTGGATAATCAATACTTCCTTCATATCCTCATCACTGCTTTAACTCAGGCGTGGATGGGAATGTGAGCGGATCTATCGTGACAGGAATCTTATTTTCTGATTCGCTTTTGCCTATTTCTTTGGAGTTTTTCCCGTGGGCTAAGGATCAACTTTCTTGATCTTTTCAATTAATACAGCGGCCTCCTGCCTTGGTTGGGATAGTCCGCATGGCCTTCTGGAGCTACAGTTCAAATTGATTTATGAGACGGCTAGATCGCGATCTCTGGTGTGCTCAATCAATCTGCCATAGGAGGAGTTTGGATAGGCCGCCATCACGGAATCTCCCCACTGAGATGGATCTCGATGCGCAATCAGCCCATGCTTTTTGCTCAGCAAACTCAAAATGGATTGATCATGCCTGTGATCCATAAATCCTGGATAGTTGTCAAGCCCACACTGGTTATCAATGTCCGTCAAAATCCTATGATCTTGGGCAAAAATTAAATACTCTTCGATAAAATCTAACGTGAATTTAGATTTTCTCCATAGGCTAAAACCCGCCTGGCGCTGCATCGTTGAGGCATAGCCTGGGCTATCGCAGCCCATCAGCACGAAGGCATCTCGCTTGGTCCAGTCGGATTCAACATGGCCATGGAGCGCAAAGCAAATCAAATCCTGACGGCTATCAGCGCTGGCTTCAATCAGGGGATCGATGGATTGCAAAAAATAGGCACCCGAATCGCTGTAAAATATATAATCACCCATCTTTACTTTATCGAGCATGCGCTTGATAAAATAGGGCTTCCATAACCAATAGCCATTTCCTCTTTTCTGGCTTAAGATTTTTTGATTGGCGCCATAAAATTCTGGATCAATATCCCGAGGTGAGAACGAAACGACCTGGTCAAACCCAGCGACTTCTAGGCCGGTTTGGCTATTGAGCTTTTGGCTACGCAGAAACAGATCATTGGCGTAATTAATCAATACTTTCATGTTGGCCAGTTCATGCAGTCTTGTCCTAGTTTACGACATGTCGAATGGCGCTGCCTCCATCTTGAGCCAACACCACGATCTACTTGCAACGAGCAGAGGACTATGAACCGGCGGGCTTTCGCTATTTATTTCGATGGCGATGGCGTTCTTACTGTGTTTTGCAGGCAAGAATTGGTATAAACGTAAAAAATCGATCCGACCTGGGATGTCCCTGAAGGTCGGATCGATGGGGAGTTTCTAATGGGCCTAGGCCTACTACTGATGGCCAGGCCGTAGCCCTGTGCTTAGAATCTGAAGGTGGTCTTGATCAGGCCGCCAAAGTTTGTGAGCGGACTGGTGTTGGATTGATTGTATACAGTGTTAGTACTGGTGGCTTGGAAACCTGTTTGACCCAACGGATTAGATAGGTAGAAGATCGCCGGGGTTATGGAAATATTGTCGGTGACTTGGAACTTGTACCACCACTCCCAGGCATAGCCAGCATCTTGGGGGGTACCAGAGTTCATCGCCGTAACGAAGGTGGGCTGGCCAACGGCCATGCCGAGGCTATTGCCCTTGACGAAGGCATCGGCCCACTGCAGGCCCACATACCAGTTCTGGGCAGCTGTGATTCCAGAAATCTCACTGCTACCAATCGCAAGATTGAGGTCTGTATTGATTGCGTCATAGGAGCTATAACCCCAGCCAACGCTGATCGAAGGGATATAGCCAGCAGTCTTCGGTGTCCAGTAGGCGCTCAAGCCATAGTTGTTGCTGGTTCCCGTACCGCTGCTCGAGGCAAGGGCGGCCAGGGGAGTGGCGTTACCGCCATAGACGCTGGCTCCGTTCTGGGAATAGGTGTAGGCAAAGGCCGTACCCCAATTGCTGCCGGCGTAGCCGAGCTGAAGGGTGGAGCTAGAGGCCGCACCGGTGGTCAGGATGCCACCGCCGGTTGAGACAGGGTTGGGGTTGCCATTTCCGGCATTGCTTGAAATGTAGTTGGCACTAACACTGAAGCCATTCTTTTGCCACCAGAGGCCAGCACCACCGCCGAGGTTCTTGCTGTAGGCACCAGGGGCGCCAGCATAGGTAAATACATCAAGGATGGTGTCGGCAGGGTAGGCACTGGGCCACATGGCCAGCATGTCGTCTTGGCGCACCCGGGCACCAACGGTTGCCGTGAAACCGGCTCCAACAGGGAACTGGTAGAAGAGCCGGCTGATGGAGATCAAATTTGCGCAATCGACGCCCTCTCCGGATTGGGCGATCGATCCGCATTCCTGATAGCCCGCCTCCAGTGCATTTAATGGTGCGACAGAATTGTTGCCAAAGCTGCTATTGCCGAAGTTGCCCGAACGCAGGGTGGTACGTAGGAGATCCTTGCCGGTGAAGCTGGTGTCAAGGTTGAGGCGAAGGTCGTAGTTGAATACGGTGGCACCAGCTAGCGTTGAGGCTTCAGCAGCCACAATGGAGTCGCCGCCATAGCTGTTGGCGCCAATTACGTAAGTGGCGATTCCACTGAGTTTGGTGGTGGTAGAGAATTGATTAGCCTCAAGAGTGCCAACTCGCGCTTCAATGCCACTCACGCGACCCTTGAGCACGGCGAGTTCTTTCTCGAACTCTTGGGTTAGCTTCTTGAGCTGGTCGGTCACTTCGGTGACGCGGTCGAGGCAGGCGTTTAACAGAGCGGCGGCTTCAAAGCGGCTGATGGCCTTGCCCCCAAAGTAGGAGCCATTGGGATAGCCTGCAACGCAACCATATCTCTCTACCAAATTGCTAAGGGCTTGGTACGCCCAATCAGTCGGCTTGACATCGCTGAACTGGCTTATACTGGTGACTTGCTCATCGGCGGCCGAATAATTATTAACTGTTTTGGAATTCACTGCTCCCGCAAAGGAAGCGTAGGGACTCAGCAGGCCCAGCGCTGCGGGGGCAATTACAAGTGCCTTGAAAGCTTTCATGATGATAATTTAAAGCTGATTAATAAATTCGATATTTCTTATCATTAACCTGGGCGGATTAAATGGTGCCCTGGGGCAGCTTGTGGGCCGGCACAGAGCCCGGGATGCCCCTCAGGCGGGTCGGTTGGCTCCCATGGGCCCAAGCTGATGGGCTGGCCATGGAAGTTTATTGCCAACCTTAATCCCCCCACCTGCCACTATGGAAGGCTTTCGGGTAAAATGGATCTACATTGGATGACTGAAAAGTTTTTAATGCGAGCCAGGCCTATTCCTTTGTTGTCATTGCTGGATTGAATTTTGGCGGAATCAGGGATTAATTGCCGTTCTTGATGGCTTCGATTGCCTTGATCTACTTTTCCAATGCCATTTGGTAGTCGCTAAAATAAACTCAAGATTTGGCCTAGCGCACCAAACTATTTGCTAGCAGTTTGTCCCTGGCGCAGCTGGATTGCTTCAACAGTGGCCGCTCGAACGCAGCCTTGCTGCTCGCTGCTAGCCTAAGCTGATGCAGTATCTTCGATCCATGCTAGCCACCCGATGGCTTGAATTAATTAATTAGGCCGGCCGATGTTGATTGTTTTTTATAACACAATCTGGGATGATCCCTTGTCCATCCCAGGCAGTCTCCCCGGGGGATGCCACATGAGCACCGATCGCTCGTTGATGCTCAGCGCAGATGCGGTGGTGTTTCACTTGCCGTCTTTGCCCGTCTCGCTGTTCAGCGATGGATCTCTTCAGCGTCCCGCTGGCCAGCGCTGGGTGGCTTGGAGCATGGAATCTGAAATTCACTATCCCCAGCTGGCGGATTCCGAGTTCATGGCGGCTTTCGATCTGAGGATGACCTATCAGCTGGATAGTGACGTGCCCGTCACCTATCTTCCGTTGCATTTCAGCACTAGTATCGCTTGTCCCCCAGGTGGGGGTCCGCTTGCTTTTGGGCAGCGTTCCAAGGTGATTGCAAATGCTTTTATTTCGAGCTCCTACGATCGCAGTGGCCGCGAACAGTTGTTGCGAGATCTGATCGAGCTTATGCCCGTTGATTCCTTCGGTAGTCTTTATCGCAATGTTGAACCAACTCTGGATGATGACGGTATCCACTTCAAGCTTAATACGATTGCCCGCTATAAGTTTACGTTTGCTTTTGAAAATGCCTGTTCTCCTGATTATGTAACTGAAAAGTTCTTCCAGCCGCTATTAGTTGGCTCGGTGCCGGTTGTGCTTGGAGCTCCAAATCATGATGTGATTGCCCCTGGTGACCAGTGCTACATCAATGTTCGTGATTTCGACTCCCCAGCCTCTCTAGCCGCCCATCTCCATGAAGTTGCCAATGATGGGGCGCTTTACCAGCGCTATCATGCCTGGCGTCAGCGCCCGATAAGACCTGCCTTTTTAGCCCTTGAGGCAGGGCAGCGACGTTCTGCCATGCGGCGACTCTGTGATGCCCTGCTGGCTGATGCTGCTAGGGAGCATTGAGCACAAGCATGCTGGTATTTAGCGGTAGACTTATCACCTTTGCTGGGAAAGACCCTGTGCCCTGGATCCCCCGCCGTGGCGCAGCTTCTCAGGATGCCCCTGGCCCTACTCGCTGCGAACAAGCTTTAGGCAGTAGGGCGCGTAAGGAGCTTGTGGAGAGGCAGTGGCCAAGGCGATGACGATCCCTAAGATTTTGCACCAACTGGCCAAAACTGATGACATTCCCGCCCACCTGCAGGGTTTTCAAGAAAGTTGGAAACGTCTGAATCCCGACTATGAGTATCACCTCTGGACTGATGAAAGCTTGGAGGCCTGGGTGCGTGAGCAGGCAGAGGAGTTCCTGCCGTTATTTTTGTCTTACCCCCTTTCGATCTGTCGTGCCGATCTCGGTCGTTACCTAATACTGCAACGGGTTGGCGGTGTCTATGCCGATCTTGATTGCCAGTGCCTGCAGCCCATTACTCCCCTGTTGAATGGTCGCGAGATGGTGATCAGCAGCGAGCCGCAAGTCCACCACGCTCAACTTTCTTTTCAAGGGCGCGGCCTTAGTCAGATTGTTTGCCCCTCTTTTATCGCATCCGAACCCGGCCATCCCTTTTGGCGGGACGTGGCTAAAGAGCTTCAGCGTCACGATCCGGCCCAAGTGCTTACTAGCACTGATGTGCTTGATGCCACCGGGCCTTTTCTACTCAGCCGTGTGTTCGCTTCCAACCCGCAGTATCAACAGCACCTGATCGCCTCAGGGCAGATCTATCCCTTTAGCAAGGACGATTGCTGGCAAGGACTGATTTTTGATTTGTCCTTCTGGATTGAGCGTACACGCGATGCCTTCGTCGCCCACTATTGGGACTCTTCCTGGTTCAGGCCCTCCTCGGGATGGCACTTTGGCGTGCCATCCCAGGCTCCTGTCCATGTTTATCAACCCCCCTCGCCGCTAGCCCGGTCAGCCAGGCTCGATGGCAGTTCCGATTCCAGCAACGGTCGCCCACTGGTGTCCTGTTTGATGGTTACGCGGGGCAGGCCCCACCAGGCCCGCCAGGCGATTGCCTGCTTTTTGTCTCAAACCTATGACAATATTGAGTTAATCATCATTGATGATGATCCCGATAGTGAGCTAGCCGTTCAACTCGCATGTATCGATTCCGCGAGGATTCGTCATGTGCGTTTGCCGGATCAGGGCCTCTCCCTTGGTGTTCTGCGTAACGTCGCCCTTGATCACGCTCTTGGCGACTATATCTGTCAGTGGGATGACGACGATCTCCATGACCCGGTTCGCCTTGAGGTTCAGATGCAGACCCTGCAGGCCAGCGATGCCCAGGCATCAATACTGGCTCGCTGGCTGATCTGGTGGCCCCATCTTAATCGGCTTGCTGTTTCCCGTTATCGAGACTGGGAAGGCTCATTGCTGTGTGAACGCTCCTTGATGCCTCGCTACCCAGATCAGCGTTCCGGCGAGGATAGTGAAGTTTTGGCAGGTCTGATGCAGACGGTGCGTATTGCCCGTATCGACATGCCCCGGCTTTATGTCTATATTTGCCATGGCACGAATACCTTTTCATCGGAGCACTTCGAACCCCACTGGCATCAGGCCACAGCCCGCTGGGATCAGGCTGATTATGAGCTCATTGAGCAGGAACTTGACCGGCGGCTTCCATTGCTGCACTATCGACAAGGTTTTTAGTTTATGTCCGGGGTGCTCTCCGTGCTCAACTAGAGTATGGATTATCTAGTAATCGATCACAGTTAATGCGACGATGCGTCTGATTCTGGCCACCATGGGAACCCTCGGCGACCACCTGCCGATGCTTGGTTTGGGTTGTGCCCTGCAACGCCAGGGCTTTTCAGTGTTGGTCGCTTGCAATAGGGCTGTCCATGGATTAGCCCAACGTGCTGGGCTTGAGGTGGCCTCCTTCGGCGAAGGACTTGGTCCCGATCAGGCGGCTGGCAGCTCCTCCCATTGGGATCATTGGATCCGCACTCCCGAAAAGGTGGTTTGGAACAATATTGTTCAAATGCGCTTTTTGGCCCAGACGCAAGAACTCCTGGCTTTGTTGGAGCCTGACGATGTATTGATTGGTAGCCGTAACCTGCCATTGCTCTCCCTAATTGCCCGCGTCTGCCGCTGTCGCTGGGTGGAGGTTGGTCTGAATAGTGGTTCGATGATCGACTACGAGCTCCTGGCAAAATCTCGCATGGAAGCGCACCCCTGGCAGCTCGGCCTGAAGAAGCTTGAGCACACTTTGCGCCAGAACTTGCTTGGCCCTGCCGAGGACCCTACGGATCCCCCTCCGCTACTGAGGTTGCATGCGGTTTCGGAGATGTTTGTTCCTGGGGATTACCCCCAGCTCCCTTGCCATCGAACCGGCTTTTGGTGTTTTGAGGACCCGCTTTGGCAACACTGGTCGCCACCCGCTGAGCTCGTCACCACCCTGGCTACCGCCTCTGCCCCCCTTGGTTTGGCCTTCAGTAGCCAACCGCTTGTCGATCCCCTTGCCCTGCTCGAGAACCATCTACGCGTGGCCGAACTGTTGGGCCAACCCTTGATTTTGGTGAAAGGCTGGGCATTCCAGGGGTTGGAGTCTTCCAATCCCATCTTCCAGCACCCGTCCCTGCTGGCGGTCGATCCCCTGTCCTTTCGCTGGTTGTTCCCTCGACTGGACACCGCCTTTGTCCATGGCGGCATGGGTACCCTTGCGGCGGCACTGGCCGGTGGCTGCCGGTTGGTGATCGAACCTTTTGGAAATGATCAGTTTTTGAATGCAAAACTGGCCATGCAGCATGGCCTGGCCTGGTCAGTCCATCCCCATCGTTTTGATTCCGATCAGGTTGCTGCCCTGCTGGCCCAGGCATCGCCCCTTCGACTTGCCCAAGCACCTGCGTCAGATTTCCAGGGAATCGATCAGGCCGTTAATCTGCTTTGCCAGGTCTGTTGACAAACTTGCCACTTGTGACTAGCTTGGTCGAGCGTTGTTTTTTGTCTTGATGACTCCTCCCGTTTCTATGCTAGAGACCAAGCAATTCAATGACACTGAAGTGATCAGCTTCACACCTGTGAATTGCCTCCTGAGTCTCGAAGAGCTCGCAGGCAAAGTTCAAGAGCAAGTTGATATTGCTTGGAATGGTGGAAATTCCCGAGCAGGTTGATATTGCTTGGAATGGTGGAAATTCCCCAGCTTGAAGTCATAGCTTTTTCCCGCTTGCTACCGTTTTTTGGCAACATTTAACTAGGCGGATTCATAAAGCACGTTTCCAAAGGGGACGTGCTTTTTTGTGTTTGCTTAGGCTTTCTGGTTCCGGTGCCTTAGCCTTAATTAGGGCTCGTTGATTGCCTTGGTCATCAATACCCAGTTGTGATTACAGTATGGGGGTACTCCAGCATTTCAGCTTATTTACTGGAAAAGCTCTTGCGTTGCCTATTCCGCTAGCGCATTGGTATTGAAGCTGTCGACAGCTCAGCAGATAGGGCTTTCTCTGTTTAGTGACAATCTGCCTTGTTTGCTTGGCTAGGCCCGAGATGGTAGCGGCCAAGGCTCGCCAATTTCAGTTAGAATACTGTTAAATCGTATCAATAGGTGTGCCCCACGCAAATCTTACATACACTCAGCAATGCCTACTGATTGGCGGATCAACGAGCGATCTGCTAACAGCAAGGTGTGGCATTCAAGATCGTTCTCTCGGTCTAATCACCCATCCAGACACAACGAGTGAGACTGCGCTTTCAGTGCTTTTTAGCAATAGCTCGCCGATTCGCTACAGGCAAGGGCACACCCTCTTTTTGGAATGTTTCGTCAATGACGTCATCTTAGCCCGTCATGACCGAACGCATGTTGGAGAACGACTCAGGGCTTTTGCGCTGCTTTGTCGTTGCTTAAGTACTGCCAGGCTGTTTAAAAGAATTGTTCTAATTAATCTATGGCCGGCAGGGCTTAAGTCTGATTGCTTTGCTGCTTACGCATGCGATATTGCACGGGAGCGCGATCAGATCGTGGTAGGACTGGATTCTGATGTTGACTTTGAAGTTGTAGAACTTGGCCGGCATGGATCATCCTTCGCTAGTCAAGCCGATTGTTTTAGTTTTAACAAATTTGGTCTTGATTCTCTTGAAGCCTGCCTTCGGCAACATCTCCCCAGCCCGAGCGAAGCGGGCCATGGCCATCCTATTTTTACTCCAGCAAGTGATGAGCGTTTAGTCACAACCTTGCCATACCTTTATTTGAATGCTTCCAAAATTACCCCATCGTTTCCTCCAGACCATGGCTTAGATACCTTCTCCCAGGGCTTTTGCGATGAAGTCTACTTGGCTGCTCCCTATCATGTTGAAGTCCGTCTAGTTGAAGGTACCAATAGGGTTTCTTTGCTATCCATTGCCTACCTGGAAAGTGCCTGCACCTCCTACCTTTCAATTCGGAATTCAGCCTGCCATTTCTTTCTTGATGTGTCGAGTGAAGGTGCAAGTCCTGTCAAGCGTTTTGCCCTGATTTCCCATGGAAGTGTTTCTATTTGTCCAGGCGACCCTTTGAGGTTTGAGACCTGTTTCCTGCCTCCCCCTGGCGCCAAGCAGATCCAGGCCGTTGGTCGCGTCCTTCGAGGTATGTCGACCCTGCAGCGTCAAGATGATACGCAAGACGCTGCCTCTGGTCTCTTTGGTTTGACATTAGATGCTGATGTTTCTCTTATTTCTGCCCAGGCACACCCACCAGCCAAACTGCATTTGCCTCCTTCGAAAGAATTTATATGTGCCCCACGATTGAGCGAAATCCGACTCTTTCCCATGGGCATGTGGCCTGGATATGACGTGTCTGGTCATGGCTGCTTTCAAGGGCTTCCTAGCATTAAGGTGTTGCAAGTGGATTCTATTGATGAAGCCGATGCAATCATTGTAGGTGTTTTTTCGGAATATCATGATCTTGATCGCCACTATCAAGAAATCATCAGTCTGACTAGCAAGCCCCTTATCTTTTACACCAATGAGCACAGTAGTGAGGGTGTGCTGCCAGGGATTCGTCAACTCGATTTCGACCGGTATTTTGCTTGTTTATCCCATTACCGGGTCTCGCACCCAGCCCACGTTTGGTCGCCCATGGCTGTGAATTGGTTTGGTTGGGATTGCGTTGATCTCGCGACTGGATACTTCCGTCAAAGCCTTAGTAGGAATCCCCTTCGAGGTAGGGAGCGTCAAGCCCTATTTTGTTATTCCAATGATTGCTGCGACCATCGTAACCAGACGGCGGAGTTGCTTTTGTCTGCAGGCCTTCTCCATTCGTGCGGACCTCTTTTGAATAATTGTGAGGGAAGAACGGTCTCAGGTAGTAGGCAGGATTGTCTCGATTACTTCTCTCGCTTTGTGGGCTACTTGGCTTTTGAAAATGCCAGCTTTCCTGGCTATTTTACCGAAAAAGCCATGCATAGCATCATGGCTGGATGTAAAACGTTCTACTGGGGAGATTCCACGGCTGGTGATTTGTTTTCCGAGCACTGGCTCGTTGACCTTACCGGATTGTCGGCACTTGAGTGCGCTTCTGTGATCGCTAGGTATTTGGTGAATGTCGACGACACTCCAATCCCGGAAGAGCCCTTTAAGCCCTTCTTCAAGGATTTGCTCCTCGCCTCTCGAGACTCTTTGTGCCGGATCCTATTGTCATTGAAGTGAGCCGTTTGGCCCGTTTGCTTTTGCAGAATGGAAGGGTAATGTGTATCTCTTCGCGAATTAATAAATGATAGAACTTTTTTAATTCTAATCCTGTTCAAACTTTTTGTGTTGACTAACTTGCCTGATGATTATCGACCAGGCTGGCTCGGTTTGTTTTGATTTTGCCTGTTGCTAATCGCTCTTATGTTGGCGCCATGATTGCCAGCTCCCTAAGCCCAGCCTTAACCGCTTCCAGCGCCGCTTCTTGCCCTTCCACTGCCACCATCCGATCTCCCACCTGATTGCTCACCACCTCCAGCAGCGCCGCAGTCCCTGAGACCACCAGCACGGGGCCTTTGATGGAGTCAAGCCATTCCGCCAGTAGGCCCTGCTCCAGCAGCTGTTCCGCTTCCATCAATACTCCCAGGCTGTAGTTGCTGTACGGATGGCCATCCTTTAGCCAGCTTGCTGGAGTCAGGTTGAGCAAGGCCAGCTCCACCCGTCCATCACCTAGCACCAGCTGGCCTGGTGCCTCCCGGCTCTCCTCTCCCACGGTCCAGACCATCTCCTCGCCGCCAACTCTTACGGCTCCCTGGCTAGTCCAGCAGCCCAGCACTTGACCCTTGTCGCGCAGTTGCTTCTCCAATTCTGTTATGAGTCGATCACCACCTGCGCTGCCATCCATTAGGACAATCGGCATGGAGTTGTGGTCGGGGGGGAAGGTTGCCTCGAACACCCGTTGATCGATGTCGCGGAACCTTGGCGACGCGCGAATTGAGTTCAAAAATGGGCGTGGGTTGAGTTCGAGAACCATCGCTCCGCTCGCCAGTGGCGGTTGGGAGACATCCGGAGAGATCACATCAAGGCCAGCCAGAGCCATCCCCATGGCTGCCGTCGCTCGCACCGCCAACCGTTCCAGGTCTGGATGGAGAGTATCCAGCACATCTACGCTGCTCCCCGTGAGTGGGGCCGCATTGCGGAGCCGCCGTAGTTGCACCACCCTGCCGGACTCCACTACATCGTCTAGGGCCAGTCCTTGCTCATCGATCAACCGCCGGGATTCCTTGTCAGAGCGGTAGTTTGCGGCTGATTCCGCGCTTGAATAGGAGTTTTTCGCGAGTTCGATCAGCTCCCTAAGGGTTTGGAAGCCATTGCCCCGTACCTCCACGTAGGGAAACCCCACGGCTGCCACCACCTGCCCATCTACGACCAGGAGTCTGTGGTCATGGCCTAGGGCATGGCGCTCCAGCAGAAGGGGATTTTGGCTCACCGTTCTTGCCTTGCGATAGGCGCGTAGCAGGTCGGCCGCGCGCCAGATGTTGGCCGTTACCCCCAGGCTCAGGGATTGGTCGATTGGCTTGAGCACCACCGGCCAGCCCATGGCCTGGGCTGCGGCTAGGGCTTGCTGCTCATCGGCCACTACTCCGTAGGCCGGCACCGGCACCCCGGCCCGCAGCATCTGCCGCTTGATTACCAGCTTGTTGGAGGCTTGGACCGCAACGACCGCATCCCCCCCCTGGAGACTGCCAAGGAACCGTCGACGCCCCTTGCCATGGCCGATCTCCAACACACCGAAATCCATCCGGACGATGGGTAGGCCCCGCTTGCGCGCTTGCCACGCCATGTAGAAGCCATCTAATTCAAGGGCCTCTTTCCCTAAGTTCCCCTCCAGAGCTGCTTCCATGGTGTTGAGGGCGTCAGTTGTTGACGCTTGCGCCGCCTCCTTTGCCGGCGTTGACAGCAGCGTCGATTTCGTTACAGCCAGCAGGATCTGCAGCGCCGCCTCCAGTTTCTGCGGCAGCCAATAGGGCACCGCTAGCTGGATCCCCTTCCCTTCGTGCCCCAGCACCCGCGCTGCCGCCACTGGTAGCAAGCTCCCCCATTGCAATGCCGTGAGTCCTGCCGCCAGGAGAGCCGACAATGGATCGTCGGATGGCTCCGCTAGAAAATCCCCGGGGAAGGAGCGAACCGGCATGGTTGAGGGCAGTTCCCGCCAGTTGGGGTTCCCTGAGTATTTCCAATCGAGGCGCTCTTGAAATTGCAGTCCCTGGGCCAGGAGCTCCTCTAGGCGCTGCAGCTGCTCCTGCTCCGGCTTGTCCCCATCCCAGTGCAGCTGAACCAGGGCGGTGGGGCCGTCCACACCATGGCGGCTGCCGGGCAGCAGCTCAATTCCAACAACCTCAATCGACTTCAGCATCTCCTAGCAACCGGAATGGATCGATGATCAGGCCCAATCGCCCCAACCAGGCCAATTCTCTACAACGATCGGCCGCATGCTCATCGTTTCCCCCGGTTGGGCACAAACGTGCTTGGCCCCAACACCATTTAATCCCGAGTGCTCCTGCAGGCCCCGCTTGTGGAAACACCTGGCCAGGCCCCTTGCCAAAATCATTGGTGTGACACGCTTGAGTGCTGTTTGACCCCCTGTCGGTGACCCCCGCTCTAGGTCCTGGAAAGGCGGGACCGGGATGTTTTGCTGCGCAGAAATCCCTTGAATTTGCGACTGTTGCTAGGGCCGAAGCCCCTTTGGTCAGCCTTCAACCACCGGCAGCGCCGACGATCTAGGCCGCTTTGACCAAGATTCTCCGCCTGCATCGGTCTGTTGCCCCAAGGGCAACCCGATTGCAGGGCCTAGCCCGATCTGTTGAGTGGTGAAATCAGAACTTCACCCTCAAGCCGCCGCCATAACCAACCTGACTACCGGCTGAGAAGGTCTCAACATTGACGTTGGCATAAAGGGCGGTGGATTGGCCCAAGGCCAGATCAGCGCCCGCGGCAATTGTGAGCCCGTTGACGCCGCGGTTTTGCCCCTGGGTGAGGAAGGAGCCCGAACCAGAAGCGGGCATGGAGGCCGACAGGGAACTGTTGCCGGTTTCAGAGGCGAGGGCATCCACCTGATAGGCGAGGGCCAGCTTGGGAACCAGGCCGATGGATTTGGCCTTGTTGAGGGGGATGGGGCCTGAGGTGAGCTCTAGGCCGATGGTGCCCACCAGGCTGCTGGCGCTATTGCCATCCACATTGAGGTTTAAGGGCCCACCACCGGTTTCTGAGAAGCCCGCCTGCTGGTAGTTGCCATAGGCAATACCCATGATGGGCTTAAGCAGCAGCGGCACTGGGGCGGAGGGTTTGCTGAGCGGAATAGCGACTTCTGCGGTGAGGGCAGCGGTGAGGCCGTTGGCGGTGGTGGAGCCGGTGATGGGCGTGCCTGCGCCGATCACGGCCACTTGGCGGCTGCCATTGAGGGCGTAGTTGCCGTAGCCAAGCAGGCCCTTAAAAGTCCAAGGGGAGCTGGTGGTGGGGGTGTAAACGCCATAGAGGCTGCCGCTGTTCACGGTGGCAGTCACCCAGGCATTGGTGGGGCCAAGGCCATTGAGGTTGGAGGTGCCATAGCCATAGGCCGCGCCAAAGCGCCAGTAGGGATTGGCTTTGAGCTCCAGGCCGTAGAAGGAGGAAAAGAGGTTGGCGTTGTAGCTCGAGAGGCCGTCTTGGCCAGTGAGGCTGCTGTTGGCATTAGCCGCCTGGCCGTAGAGGCAGAGGGGATTTTTGGGAGCCTTGGCAGTTTTGCTGGTGGGAGCGTTGATCACCCAGCCAGTGCTGGCGCATTGGCCTGCTGAGGCCAGGAGCTGCTGGCGCTGGCGCTGCAGGGTTTCGAGACCCACGCTTTGGAAGGCGGCATAGGGCTCGGGGGTGATGGTGCTGATGGCCGCTGTGAGCTGGCTATTGGAGGAGATGCCGAGGAGTTGGGATGTGGTGCTGAGGAATTCAGGCGAGAGGCCGGCAGCAGCGGCCTGGCCTGTGGTGAAACCCGTGGATCCGATGGCTGTGCCGGTGGCATTGAGGCCGGTGGTGAGGCCAGAGGCGTCGCCTGCTGCGGAGGCCAAGCGGCGGAACGCACTATCGAATACACCTGCTGCCGCCAGTTGGTTGCGGTTGCCCTGGCCCAGGGCAGCCATGGCAGAGGCGGTGGCCCCGGAGCCGTTATTGGGCCGCCACATCACATCAAAGGTTTTGCCGTTGCCATCGGCCTCTTGCACCAGGGTGGTGCCTTGCAGGAGCAGGGCACTGGTGATACCGACCGGCGTGAGGGTGAGACTGGAGCTGGTGGTGAAATCGTTGGTCGCCGTGATCAGCTGATAGTCAAAATTGGGCCAGGGAGTACCGCCGCCAAAGGCGATCAGGTTGGTGCTGCCGGTGAAGTTGGTGACGCTACCGGTGACGGTGGTTTTGTCGTTTTGGGGGCCTTGGATTTCGGCATCAAGGATGCCGCCAGGAGCCACAGGTCCAAAGTCGAGGGAGGCAGCAGTCAGTAGACCGATGGAGTTGCCTGGTGCTAGGCGACCAGCGCCAGCAAGAGTGGTGGCAGGCAAGACACCATTGCCGCCGATCGTGCCTCCGGTATTCACGGTGAGGCCAGAGGAGGAGGCAATCGAGCCGTTGACGGAAAGCTTGGCGCCCGCATCAACGGTGGTGGCGCCTGTATAGGTATTGGTACCTGTCAGTTTGATATAACCGCCGGTTCCAGTGTTGATAATTTTCAGGGGTGCTGAGCCTGAGAACACGCCAGAGAGGGTGGCTGCTTTTCCACTTTGATCAATGGTATTGGTCGATGCACCTGAGGGGGTCGCCAAGGTCCAATTCGTGGCATAGGTTCCTGGTCCATCGATGATGAGGGTGCCGCCTGTGAGTTTGGGACTCCAGGGATTGGAGATAGAAGAGGCACTTCCCGTATCAAGGGCCTTTGAGAGAGCTAGTTGGATGGATGTGGGGTTGTAGTTGATGGCGTAGGCGTAGCCGGTGAGATCACCGGTTGTGGCGATAGAAGAGAAAGTGCCCGTAATGCTGGGAGCGGAGAAGAGGGTGTAGGGATTAACGATGTCGTAGTTGCCGCCCGAGAAGGCAAGATTGAGGGAGCCGGCAATGGATGCGGCGCCGGATGCGATTACTTTGTCGGCGGAAGCAGAGCCGACTTCAAAATTAGAGATCGCACCGGTGTTGAGCGTGAGAGGCCCAGAAATGGAGAGGGTGCCGATCGAATTACCGGGAGCCAGGGTGCCACCTGATTGGATGGTGGAAGTTGGCAAAATACCTGTGCCGCCGATGGTGGCGCCGGAATTCACGGTGAGGCCAGAGGAAGAAGCAATTGAGCCGTTGACCGAAAGTTTAGCGCCATTGGCAACGGTGGTAGATCCGGTGTAAGTGCTAAGCGCAGACAACACCGCCGAACCCACATTTGAGAAAATGATGTTTCCAGGCTGGCCCGTAGTCGAGTTCGAAAAGCTGCCGCTGAAGAGGGAGCTATTTCCACCCAAATCTATTGTGTTCGTGGCCGCGCTACCTAGCGACCAATTCTGCCCGTATTGCCCTGAACTATTGACGATAAGTTTACCCCCCGCAAAGGCCGTGGTACTTGAACTAGTGATATTGGTGGATGTCCCGCTACCCATTCCCCGAAACGTCACTAGCAAGTCCCAGCTGTTGGCTGTTGAGCCAGCGATCAAGTTCCATGCGTAAGAACCGAGTAAAAATTCTGTCTCCTCGTTGGTGATGCCGGATGCGCCTACGCCGGTGAGGACATTGACGTACCGATTAGTCTCCAGAATCGAAGTGGAGTCAACCCCAAAGGCCAAAGAACCGGACGACCAGTCCACCGCAAGCTTGCCGAAGCTAGTGGATGACTGCACTACGACATTGTAAGTGTTGGGCAAAGTGCCGTAATAGGTCAGCGGGTTATTGCCACCCTGTACGTTGACCAAAGTACTGATACTCGCACTCCCAGTTAGACGAATGCCATAGGTCGTGCTGCTGCCACTTGTCCCACCAACGATCGTTCCCAGATTGGTAATAGCAGTTGTACCGCCACTTAGATTGATACCATCGCCACCTCTGGATTGATAGTAGTACATATAGCCAGTCCCATAACCATGAGAACCACCTTGGATCGAGGCGTTGGATCCGTTGATAATCGTATTGGTGCCCCCATTCAGAGAGACGCCTGCACCGCCGTTTCCGCCCAATGTATAAGAATACATGTAAGACATGGACCCATAGTAATAAGCCGAATTTCCAAATTGTCCAGATGGAGAGCCATAGCCGCCATTCCCACCCATGCCGCCGCTACCGCTATTTCCTCCAGAGCCACCTTGTCCGCCTGTTATCGTTCCTGAGTTGTTGATTATTAGGCCGGAGCCTGATACGCCAGGCCCGCCATTGCCGCCATCACCGCCATTGCCGCCATTGCCGCCATTGCCGCCATTGCCGCCAGCCCCTTGACTACTATATCCGTATCCGTATCCGTATCCATATCCACAGCCAGGGTCGCTGTACGAAGGACCATTGCAGCTGTTCATTAAGTAAGCGCCACCGCCACCATCGCCACCATTGCCGCCTCTGCCACCGGTGCCGCCACTACCTCCCGTACCGCCAATGATGGTACCGGAATTTGTGATGGTAATACTTGAACCAGTCTGACCTGTCCCACCTAAGCCGCCTTGGCCTCCAGTACCCCCAGAACCTCCAGTACCTCCATCACCACCTGTGCCATTATTCATATAGGCGGAGCCATAATTACCCATAGGACCATCACTACCATTAGGGCCCGTTGTGCCGGGATTGCCCGCGGTTCCGGTCAATGTGCCAGTATTAATAACCTGGGCAGATGCGCCTTTCACGCTGATTGCATTACTGGCAAGCAAAATCAGGGGCAAATAAGCGAAAACTAAAGAGTGGCGAGCCACTGAAAAATTCAATGAACTAATTGCCGAGGTGGCAATTAGTCTGGCGTTGGATTGGGGGCGACGTTTACGGAAGCCATTCGTTTTGAATGAAAAGATTTTGCCAAGGGTGATTTTTTTAGGGCGAGTAGCCACGTTGCCTTAGATGAAATTGATGATGCAAGTATAGTGCAGATAAGCTCCATTGTCTATCACTGAGAGGGTATTGACAAAGGGTTATTCAGCGGGATACCGACAGGCTTATGCTGGAAGTCTCCTCTCGCTTCTGATAGCTTGCCTGTCGTCGTCATTGGTTGGAGCCACTGCATTCCTATGCCGTGCTGGCGCCCGTTGGCGGTCTTGGCTCTCGAGCAAATGCCTAGCCAGATCGATCGGAGCTGCTGTGTCTGTTAAGGCTCAGCACAGTTGGGATGGTTCAGGAGCGAGGGGGTTGGGGCTTAGCCCCGCCTAAGTCACTGCCCGATCCCGGGCCTGCAACGATTGGATTGTCGCGCCGGCTGTGGCTGGAATCCCTTGAGTTTGTGTGTCTTGGTAAGCCCGATGACCCTGCTGGCCGCCGTCGCCCCCGCCGGCCACGCCCTGGCTACGGCGCCGTCGTTTCAGGCCGCTGCCCTGGCGAACTTGCCCCTGGTACTGATGATTGCCCTGGGCCCGATTCGGAGTCGGCTTGCCTGCGGCTGGAGCGGACTCTCAAGTCTGTGCGCCCTTGACGGAACGGTTGGTTGCCCCCTTAGGGCCCCCCACCCAGATCCGGAGTTCCTCGAGCTCCAGCACCCCTTCGCGGCGCTCGCCTTTGTAGTCCCAGGTGGGGAAGGCCCGAATCTTGGCCGTTTGGCAGCGCCGGCGGCCGGGATCGTCCTTATCGCATTCCACGTAGGGCAACTTGCTGGC
>Ga0310318_10010_pt1 | contig 21852 bp, 18 predicted proteins | sample LakEriER1TotalB5_FD_194719 | JGI IMG/M metagenome (GOLD analysis project Ga0310318, IMG submission 194719) | Enriched freshwater cyanobacterial communities from Lake Erie, Ontario, Canada - ER10.Total.B5 (v2) (version 2) | ecosystem: Environmental > Aquatic > Freshwater > Lake | place: Canada... | reverse complement strand
GATAATGAACAGGTGAGGCAGGGCAAGCTAGATGCCAAATACGATCCACCTCAAGCCTGATTGGTTCTGTTACATCGTGGCGAATTAGTTCAAAATTAGGGTGGCCAATCCAATGGCGAATGTTATCTTTTCGGCCGGTAAAATAGTTATCTAAACAGATCACTTCCTCCCCTTTTGCCATCAAGCGATCGATCAAATGGGAGCCAACAAAACCGGCTCCGCCGGTTACTAAATGACGCAAAGCCATTTCAACCCTCCCCAATAGTCCACACTTGCATACCAGCAGCTAGGGCAGCCTTGCCATCTGCGATAGCGCGGGTATCAAATAACCAGGCAGGCTTTCGCATCACAGCGTAAATTGCCTGCCAATCCAAATGGAAATACTGCTGCCACTCAGTAACGATAATAACTGCGTCGGCGCCAATGCAGGCTTCCAGGGGCGATGGGGCCATCAGCCAGCCATCATGCACATTTGCCGCCATATCAAGGCAGGGCGGCTGAGCTAAATCTTTACTAATTTGATCAGGATTCACCTTAGGATCATGAATTGCAAGCTGGGCCCCCTCTTCTAGCAGCTCTTTTGCAATGCGAATTGCCGGCGATTCACGGGTGTCGTTTGTGTTTGCTTTAAACGCAAAACCAAGGATGGCAATACGTTTTCCGTTTACGGTATTAAATAATTTTTGCACCACTAAACGGGCGATACGTTGCTGTTGCCAATTATTTAATTGAACCACCTGCTGCCAATAACTAGCCACTTCAGAAAGGCCATAATAACCGCAGAGATATACAAGATTTAAAATATCTTTTTGGAAGCAACTACCTCCATAGCCAGGTCCACTTTGTAAGAAACGATTGCCAATTCTTGAATCACTTCCAATTGCTTTAGCTACTTCTTTCACATCAGCCCCAGTGGCTTCGCAAAGAGCCGCAATTGAATTAATTGATGAAATGCGCTGAGCTAAAAATGCATTTGCTGTGAGCTTTGATAATTCACTGCTCCAAAGATTAGTGCGTAGGATTTTTATAGTTGGCACCCAATGTTCATAAATTTCAGTCAACGCATCCAAGGCGGCGGCATCATTACCACCAATCAACACCCGATCTGGATTCTCTAAGTCTTTAATAGCAGTGCCTTCCGCTAGAAATTCAGGATTAGATAACACCGCAAAAGATTTATTTTCTCCCACTTGGGCGGCCGCGAGAATCGCTTGAATCGTTTCTGCAGTGCGCACCGGAAGAGTGCTTTTCTCCACCACGATCGTGTGGCCTTTTGCGGCGGCAGCTACCTGCCTGGTGCAGGCTTCTATCCAGCGCAGATCTGAGGCTTGGCCGGCGCCCACCCCCCGGGTTTTAGTGGGGGTATTAACCGATAAAAAAACCATATCAGCATTAGCGATCGCCTGATCCACATCTGTTGAGAAGTGCAGATTGCGGCCCCGTGCCCGTTGCAACACTGCATCTAGGCCGGGTTCATAAATGGGAAGCTGGGCCAGATCTAAAGAATTCCACGCGGCAATACGGGCAGCATTGAGATCCACCACCGTTACTTCAATTTCTGGGCAACGGTCAGCGATTACAGCCATGGTGGGTCCCCCCACATAGCCAGCTCCGATACAACAAATTTTGCGTACTGCGGCAATAGCCATGAAGTATTTGCCAGTAACAGGCATTGTGGTGCATACACTGCAAAACACTGCTTGCAAGGGGATGCTTAAAAAGGCCTTAATTACTGGTATCACCGGCCAAGATGGCAGCTATCTAGCGGAATTACTGCTGGAGAAGGGCTACCAGGTTCATGGCATAAAACGCCGAGCCAGCAGTTTTAATACCAGCCGCATCGACCATCTATACCAAGACCCCCACGAATGCGATCCAAGGTTGGTGCTGCACTACGGCGATCTCACCGATAGCAGCAATTTGGTGGGAATCATCAAGCAGGTGCAACCCGATGAGATTTATAACCTTGGCGCCCAAAGCCATGTGGCGGTGAGCTTTGAGGAGCCGGAATACACAGCCAATTGCGATGCCCTCGGCACCTTACGCATCTTAGAAGCTGTGAGGCTCTTAGGCTTAACAGCGAAAACCCGTATTTATCAAGCCTCAACCAGTGAGCTGTACGGCTTAGTACAACAAATACCTCAATCTGAAACCACCCCCTTTTATCCCCGCAGCCCCTACGGCGTTGCCAAGCTTTATGGCTACTGGATCACTGTTAATTACCGCGAAAGCTATGGAATGTATTGCTGCAACGGGATCTTGTTTAACCACGAAAGCCCCAGACGCGGCGAAACCTTTGTAACGCGCAAGATCAGCCGCGGGTTGGCCCGCATTGATGTTGGCCTTGAGCAATGTTTATTTATGGGCAACCTTGATTCGTTAAGGGATTGGGGCCATGCCCGCGATTATGTGGAAATGCAATGGCGCATGTTGCAGCAGGAAGGGCCGCCGGAGGATTTTGTAATCGCCACCGGCCGCCAAGAATCAGTAAGGCGTTTTATTGAGCTAAGCGCCAAGGAATTGGGTTGGGGCCCGATCAAATGGGAAGGGGAAGGAGTGAATGAAATTGGGCGCCGCGATAGTGGAGAAGTGGTAATCAAAATAGATCCCCGTTATTTCCGCCCCGCGGAGGTGGAAACGCTATTGGGGGATCCCACAAAAGCCCATGCCAAATTGGGCTGGAAACCCACCACAAGCCTGGAGGAGTTGGTGGCAGAAATGGTAACTGCCGATTTGGAAGAAGCTAAAAAGGAGGCATATCTACGCCGCAAAGGTTTTAACGTGGTAGGAGCGCCGCAGGAATGAATCCCACCCAGGCATTAATTAAGCAAAGCGATAAAATATATGTTGCCGGCCACCGTGGCATGGCAGGTAGTGCCATTTGCCGGGCACTCAGCAAGGCTGGCTACTCAAATTTGCTCACTTCCCCACGGGCAGATCTAAATCTATTGGATGAAGCAGCCGTGAAATATTGGTTTGAAATTAATAAACCAAATGTTGTGGTGGTAGCGGCAGCCAAGGTGGGTGGGATTCTTGCAAATAATAATTATCCAGCAGATTTCTTACTAGAAAATCTAAAAATTCAAACAAACTTAATTGAAACCGCATGGCGTAGTGGAGTGCAACGTTTGTTATTTCTTGGCAGCAGTTGCATTTATCCAAAATTTGCACCCCAACCAATTAAAGAAGAATCCCTATTAACTGGCCCCCTTGAAGCAACTAATGAGTGGTATGCAATCGCTAAAATTGCCGGCATAAAATTATGCCAAGCCCTGCGTAAACAACACGGCTTTGATGCAATCAGCCTGATGCCAACAAATCTTTACGGTCTAGGTGATAACTATCACCCAAGCAACAGCCATGTAATAGCAGCCTTATTAAGAAGGTTCTATGAGGCGCATCAAATTAATGCAGCTAGCGTTACATGTTGGGGTAGCGGAACACCAAGACGGGAGTTTTTGCACGTGGACGACCTAGCCGCAGCGGCAGTTTTTTGCCTTAAGAATTGGGATCCAAGCAGCATTGAAGCGCCAAAAGATCAAAGCGGAGAGCCATTGCACTACTTGAATGTGGGTAGTGGCAGCGATGTAACGATTAAAGAGCTGGCTGAATTAATAGCAGAAAAGATTGGCTTTAAAGGTTTAATAAATTGGGACATCTCCAAGCCTGATGGCACACCACAAAAACTACTTGATGTGGATCAGCTGCAATCGATGGGCTGGAGTGCAAGCATTTCCTTAGCCGAAGGATTGAAAAAAGTGATTATTAACTTACCCAGCGCTTTAATCCCCAGCAATTAATGCAGTTTCGTGCCCCATGGTTGCAAGCACGAATCCCTTTGATAGCTAGTGCTGGCTGGGATGCCTTGGTTGTTCCCTTGAGTTATGGCTTTGTTTATCGCTGGCACCATGGCAACTGGCCGCAAGGGGGTTTTGCCTTACCTGTTTATTTAGCTCTTTGGCTGGCTTGGTCTTACTTATTGGGCCGCTACTCAAAAACATCTGAGCATTCAAAAAACAACCCCAGCCGTTTGTTGCTCTTAATCGCTTTGATCGTGCTGTTGCTCACATCAGTACTGGGGGGCGCCTGGCTGCTGAAAATACCACTAACCATCACAGGGCTTCGCGGCCAACAATTGCCATTTCTCATAATCGCTAGTTTTTGCTCTTGGGGCGGGCAGTTATTGCTTTTAAGGGCAGCTGTTGATCAACGGCGCTGGCTAATGGTGGCGAGTGATACGGAACAACAGATGCTGCGGGATTTACTACCTACTTTAAAAGCAACACTATGGAACTTGGAACAATTAGAGCATTGCAGCGCAAACCAATTAACAGAATTTCAAGGCGTAGCTATAAGTGAACAACTACCCCTAAGCCTTGAGAATCTAGAAGAATTGATGCTTGCTCGCAGCCAAGGCTTGCCTTGCACAACATTGGTAAATTGGTGTGAAGCCCAATTGCAAAGAGTGCCACCTGAATTGTTTTGCCGCAAAAGTTTATTACTAGGAGAGGGCTTCCAATTTCAACCCGGACGTTTTAGCTGGCGCTTAAAACGCAGTGGCGATGTATTTATTGCAGCCAGTTTACTACTACTAAGCTCCCCAATACTGCTGCTAATGGCTTTATTAATCAAATTGCAGGATGGCGGGCCAATTTTTTACTACCAGATAAGATCAGGTTTATACGGCCAGATATTTACCTTGGCAAAACTGCGCAGCATGCAGGTGAACGCTGAACAAGGGGGCCCCCGTTGGGCAAGCCATAAAGATCAACGAATTACTCCCTTGGGTTACTGGTTAAGACGAACCAGAATTGATGAGTTACCCCAACTCTGGTCGGTGCTGCGCGGAGATATGAGTTTGATCGGCCCACGCCCTGAAAGACCAGAATTTGAAGTTGAATTAGAACGCGCAATTCCCCATTACCGCTTAAGGCATTGGTTAAGGCCAGGGTTGAGCGGTTGGGCTCAGGTATGCCACCCATATGGAGCAAGCGTGGCAGATGCTCGGGAAAAACTCAGCTACGACCTTTACTATCTACGAAACGGCAATCCATTGCTAGATATTTTGATCTTAATTAAAACAATCCGATTGGTAGTGCTTGCCCGAGGCTCGATACCTCTGGATCTCAGCCCGCAGTTCCATAACAGCTCACAGCCATGAAAATTCTTGGCATTTCCGCTTATTACCACGACAGCGCCGCGGCTCTTGTAGTTGATGGTGATATCCGTTGCGCTGCTCAAGAAGAGCGCTTTAGCCGCATTAAGCACGATCCAGCATTCCCAGCCAGAGCTATTCAGTGGTGCCTTACAGAAACAAAAATTGAGCTCACAGATCTAGATCGCATCGTATTTTACGAAAAACCGCTGCTCACCTTTGAACGGTTGCTAGAAACCTATCTAGCCACAGCGCCACGAGGGTTACGCTCGTTTTTAAAAGCGATGCCTGTGTGGCTTAAGGAGAAACTTTATCTAAAAAGTGTATTGCGAAGAGAACTAGCAGACCTGGCTAGTTGCAGCACAAAACAGTTGCCCCAGCTGTTATTCACCGAACATCATGAAGCCCATGCTGCTGCGGCTTATTACCCCAGTGCTTTTGATGAAGCCGCAGTGCTCTGCCTTGATGGGGTGGGGGAGTGGGCATGCGGTAGCGCATGGGTTGGCAAAGGTGCGGAATTAACACAGTTATGGCAACTTGATTTCCCTCATTCCTTGGGGCTCCTATATTCCGCTTTTACTTATTACTGCGGCTTCAAGGTTAATTCAGGAGAATATAAATTGATGGGTTTAGCCCCCTACGGCCAAGCAATTTATGTAGATAAGATCCGGAAAGAACTGCTGGATGTGAAAGCAGATGGAAGCTTTCGGTTAAACCAACGCTTCTTTAATTACACCAGTGGCTTAACAATGACCGCTGAACCATTTCACAAATTATTTGGTTCAGCACCACGTGCGGCGGAGTCTCCACTGGAGCAACGTCATATGGATCTAGCCGCATCAATTCAGGTGGTAACAGAAGATTTGGTATTGCAACTTGCCTGCAGCCTTCAAGCCCAAACAGGCCTCAAAAATCTTTGTTTAGCGGGAGGTGTTGCCCTGAACTGTGTTGCTAACGGTCGCCTACTGAGGGAAGGACCATTTCAAGAAATTTGGATTCAACCAGCGGCAGGTGATGCGGGCAGCGCCCTCGGTGCGGCCCTGGCTGTGTGGCATCGCTATGAAGATCAACCCAGACCCAGCCTAAAAGGCACAGGCAAGCTAGATCGCCAAAAAGGTAGTTACTTAGGGCCAAATCTAAATACTGCAGATACAACTGCAACCCTCAAAAGCCAAGGGGCCGTTGGCCGTGAACTTAAAGATGATGAACTGCTACCAGAGGTGGCAAAATTATTAGCGGCAGAGCAAGTGGTGGGCTGGTGCCAAGGGCCGATGGAATTTGGCCCAAGGGCCCTTGGGGGTCGTTCAATACTTGGAGATCCGAGATCTGCGAAAATGCAAAGTGTGATGAACTTAAAAATTAAATATCGGGAAAGTTTTAGGCCATTTGCGCCATCTGTACTTGCAGAAAAGGTAAGTGATTGGTTTGAATTGGAGCCAGGCCAAACCAGTCCTTATATGTTGCTGGTGGCGGGGGTACAGCCCCAGCACCGCCAGGCCATGACCCCGGAGCAGGAGGCCCTGTTTGGAATCGACAAGCTCAACGTGCCCCGCTCGTCGCTGCCGGCGGTAACCCACGTGGATTACTCCGCCCGCATCCAAACCGTCCATGCCCACACCAACCCTCGTTACCACGGGCTGCTCAGCGCCTTCGAAGCGCTTACGGGTTGCCCGGTGCTGGTAAATACCAGCTTCAACGTGCGCGGCGAACCGATCGTATGCACCGCAGCCGATGCCTACCGCTGCTTCATGCGCACGGAGATGGATGCCCTGGTAATCGGCAACACGCTGTTACTAAAAAGCGAGCAGCCCCACTTCGCCGACAGCGAGCGTTGGCAGGAAACCTTTGAGTTGGATTAGCAAATAAACCCATGAAACTCTCCAGCAAAATCCTGCTCAAAGCTGCCCAGCTCAGCCCCTATGGGCACTGGAAGCTTGTGGCTTTAGCCGCAAGCAACGATTCAGCTCTTTGGAACTATCCGATTTCCCTTAGAACAATTCCAGGGGGCACCCTGATGGCCGACCTCAGGGAACCCGTTTACACACAGTTTCTTCGCCATGGCTGCATTCCCCATCAAAAAGCAGCCGATGAGCTACTGAATAAACTTATTCAAAAAGGTGACACCATTTTTGACATTGGCGCTAACGTTGGATACCTTACCATCCTGTTCTGTTCTCTAGTCGGCAGCACAGGCAGCGTCATTGCGCTAGAACCTTCTGCTCGATCCTTTCAGCAACTGCAACGCAATACAGCCTTCAGTGACAGGATCAAAGTCCTCAATACTGCCATCTCAAATACCACTGGGCACCTGCCCTTCGAGGAAACAGATTGCCTGGAGCGCTCTTCACTGGAAACAGTCCAGGCCCCATCGCAGACCATCAGCGTCGAGGCAATGCGTCTCGACGATCTGTGCGCTCAATACGGCCCACCTGATTTCATCAAAATTGACGTGGAGGGCCACGAATACGCAGTATTTGAAGGAGCCCAAAATCTTTTGAGCAGCAGCCAACGACCGCTCATTTACTTTGAGGCGCTGGACCCTGCCGCATTGAAGCAATGCGTTCAGATTCTTCAGCAATTATCAGGCAATTCCTTGGAAATTTATCGTCTGTCTAAGACTGCAAAATTATTTCCTTGGCAGCATCCAGACGGCCTCAACGACTTCCTCGCCGTTCCCCCTGAAAGGCGCCATCAGATCCCCAGCTATTTGCAGGCCCCATGACCAAACCCAGCCAACGACCAGCCCAACTACGTGAATTCGGCTTTGTGCTGGCCGGAGGGCTCTCACTGATCTTTGGGATCCTGGGCCCCTGGCTGCGGCAACACCCGGCCCCCCTTTGGCTATGGCTGGTGAACAGCCTGTTGGTGATTCTGGCACTGCTAGCGCCCCGCAGCCTGGGGCCGCTGGAACGGCTCTGGATGCGTCTTGGCTTAGTTCTAGGTGCGGTTAACAGCCGCATCATCCTCACCCTGTTGTTCTACGGGGTGTTTACACCAATCGGGGCAGTGATGCGGTCCCGGGGTTACGACCCCCTGCGGCGACGCCTGGATCCGGCAGCGGCCAGCTACCGTTTGCCCTCGCGGGTGCGTCCTGGCAGTCACATGGCCAAGCCCTTCTGACCACGAGCCCTTATTAATGATGAATGACCTGTTCGAACTTCTTGGTGACATCTGGGGATTTCTCAATGAACGCAAGAAGTTCTGGCTACTCCCCCTGATCCTCACCCTGGTGGTGTTGGGAGCCTTGGTGGTGTTCACCCAAGGCTCGGCCTTGGCGCCCTTCATTTACACCCTGTTCTGATGAAATCTTTTCTGATAATCCAAGTCTGAGGCCGCCTGCCTTGAACCGCCTACTTGCCCTTGCACGGCTGCTGGCCATCAACCTGGGGGTGATGGTGATCCTGCTGCTGCTGGCGGAGGGGGGCCTGTGGCTGGCGGGCATAGCCCGCCCAGCCTTTTACCGCTACGACCCCGTAAGGGGCTTCAGCCATCGACCGGAGGCGAGGGGCTGGTGGACCCAGGAGGGCAGTGCTTGGGTGAGCATCAACAGGGCTGGCTTCCGCGACGGTGATCACAGTGCCCAGCCGATACCCGGGGTCCTGCGGGTGGCGGTGCTGGGGGACTCCTTCAGTGAGGCCTTCCAGGTGAACCAAAACCAAACCTGGTGGCAGCAGCTGCAGAACCAGGTGAACGGCACCCGTCCTTGCCTTATTACGGCCGCCTACCCCAAAGGCATCGAGCTGATGAATTTTGGGGTGGGTGGCTATGGCACCGGCCAGGAGCTGCTCACCTGGCAAACCAATGGGCGCCAAAACCGACCGCAGCTGGTACTGCTGGCCATGTTCCTGGGCAACGACATCGACGACAACACCCCCAGAGCTAGGGATGACCGACCGGTGTTTCGGCTCGATCCCAGCGGGAAACTGCAGCTCGACACCAGCTTCCGCCAATCGCCCGCCAGCCGCTTTCGCCAGAGCTGGCCAGGGCGCAGCCTCAACTGGCTGGTGGACCACAGCCGGCTGGTGCAGTTGCTGAATGCGGCCAAGAATCGGGCCGCCAACCCCGCTGTCCCCCAGATCAGACCTAACAAAAGAAATGAAGGGCCGCCACCGGCAGCCACCGCTAGCCCCAACGGCTGGGCCTTAACATCTGCCCTGATAAAGCGCTTGGACCAAGAAGTGCAAGCTTCAGGGGCACAACTTATCGTAATCAGCCTCACCAGCGCAGAACAGGTGTGGCCCAATCGCCGCCAAAGGCCCGCCAAACCGTTTGCCAAGGAACAGCAGCTGGAAGCGCTTCTGCAGCCCCTGGGGATTATCTATTTCCCCCTGGCGCTAACTCTGCAACAACATGCGGATGCTCAGGGCCTAAGCCTGCATGGCTTCCCGGGCCAGCAACCCGGCCTGGGCCATTGGAATGCCAACGGCCATCGGTTAGCCGCGGTGGCACTGGCCCGGCGGCTCTGTGCCAAACCCTTAGGGGGCCGATGAGCGCCCCCCCCCTAAGACTGGCGGTGCTGCTCACCCATCCGGTGCAGTATTTCAAGCCCGTATTCCAGGCCTTGGCCGCCAGCGATGGGGTGGAGCTAATGGTGTTCTTTGGCTGTGACCATGGCCTCATCCCCAGCCATGACCCTGATTTCGGCGTGGCCTTTGCTTGGGACAGCTCCCCCAGCCAAGGCTTCCCCCATCAGTTCCTAAGCCATGCCCCCCTGGCCGCCCTTAGCAGTGCTCGGAAGGGGCTGCCCCTGGCTATAAAAGCCTGCCGGCAGATCAGAGCCTGGGGCGCCGATGCTGTTTTGATCTTTGCCTACAGCCCCCTATTCATCACCGCCAGCAGCCTGCTGCTGGCGGCCCGGGGCCAGCAGCTACTGCTGCGGGCCGAAAGCACAGACCGGGCCTACCGGCGGCCGGCCTGGAAAAGTTGGCTAAGGGATCAGCTGTTGCGGCGTTACTACCAAATATTTTCCTGTGTATTCCCGATCGGAAGCGATTCCAACGACCACTTCCGCCGCCTGGGTGTGCAGGCCGGCCGGCGCCAGCCGGTGCGCTATGCCGTGGATGTGGAGTACTTCCAACGGCAGCTGGAACACTGGACGCCCCAGCGCAACCAACTGCGTGGGGACATGCAGATCCCGGCAACGGCAGAGGTGCTGCTGAGTGTGGGCAAGATCACCCCGGCGAAGGGGCTGCTGCTACTGGCCGAGGCCCTGGCACTGCTGCCACCGGAACGCCAAAAGCAGCTTTGGCTGGTGGTTGTTGGGGATGGCCCTTTGAGGGAGGCCTTAGCCGCAGCTGTCGAAGCCGTGCTGCCTGGTCGTAGCCGCTTTGTGGGCTTTCAGAATCAGTCGCAGCTGGGGCGTTTTTACGCCGTTGCCGACACCCTGGTGTTTCCTTCCGTGCAAGGGGAAACTTGGGGGCTGGTGGTGAACGAGGCGCTGCAATTTGGCCTACGGGTGCTAGCCAGTGACCATCCGGGCTGCGGGCGGGATCTGCTGGGGAAAGCCCCCCATCAGTTGTTCCCCAGTGGAGATGCCCAGGCCTTGGCTCAAGTCCTAGAGCCCCCCTGGACCCGGGCAAGCTCAGGGCCCATTCCTAACCAGGTGTTGCCAAGGCCCGAACAACTGGCGCAGGCAGTGGTCCGCAGCCTGGGGGTAAACCCATGACCCCAAAGGCCTGGCGGAACCACACCCGGCTGGCGGCGATCAATCTGGCAGTACTGGCGCTGCTGCTAAGCCCCTTGCTGGGGCCCTGGCTCCTGGCCCATGGGGCCCTGCGCCATCCCCGCTGGGCCTGGGGCCCGCTGCTGGAGCTGGCCCGCTGGCCCTATCTGAACATCTACCGCCAGGGGATTCAGGGCCGCAAAGACTGCTTCCAGGTGGATCAAATCCTTACTTACATCGGCCAGCCCCATGGCCAATGTCGCTTTGACAACTTGGAATTTCGCACCACCCAGCGGTTCAACAGCCTCGGGGTACGGGATAGCGAAGCCGCCCTGGTACTGCCCAGCAGCATCGTGATCGGCGATTCCCACGCCATGGGCTGGGGGGTTGAAGCTGGGGAGCGCTACTCGCATTTGCTCGGCCCCCGACTGCAACCCAGCTTGAATTTGGGCATTTCTAGCTATGGCACCGCCAGGGAACTGCGGCTGCTTGAGCGCTACGCCGGGCGTTACCCCCAGGGCTATGCCGGTGCCCCCACAATCTTGCTGCAATACGGCGTTAATGACTGGGGGGAAAACAGCTCCACGGGTAAACAACGCTTTCAATCCAGCAGTTACCGCAGCTATGCCGCTAACACGCCCTATGTGAAGCCGGAGCTGCTGCTTGACCCCTGGAATGCGGCCCACCTGCGCCTGTTCACAGAACACTGGCTGAAGAGGATTTTCAAGGCCGAAGCCAACCCCCTGGATGTGCCATTCCCTAAACATGGTGACGCGTTTGTGGCCAGCTTTACGCCCTACAAACAACTATTAAGGGGCAAAACCCTGGTGGTATTTGTAAGCAGTGATTACGGCCTTTGGAATTCCTCTGTGTACCGAGATCTCAAGCACTCCCTAGGCAGCCTGCGGCGACAGTTGCCGCACACAAGGGTGTTGCTGCTCGACCTAAGCCAAGCCTGCAATAGCTCCTGCTATTTCCAGCTGGATGATCACCTCACCGCCACAGGGCACCGGCGGGTGGCGCAATGGTTAAACCAAACGTTAACAGCGCTGATTAAACCCGCTCCAGCCACTCACTGAGCACCACCCAACGCCAATAGGGTGCAAATCGCCTGGGTGATATTTGCATCAAAAACCAACTGCGCCAGATCGCCTGGGCGGGGATGCCAAGGGAATGCAGTCGGCCAATCAAGCGCAGGGGAGCAAAACGGGGATCACGACTAAGCCAGGGCGCCAGGGGCAAGTTGAAGCCCCGCTTTGGCCCCCGCAGGATCTCAGCCGGCACCATGGCCTGGGCCTGCTGACGCAGCAGGGTTTTAGGGCCTTCGGCCAAGTGCTCGGCAGCGCTTTTCCGGCGAGCAAAAGCGACTAGGTCGGGGTCGAGAAAAGGCACCCGCAACTCCAACCCCTGGGCCATGGTTACGGCATCGCTGTCGCGCAGCAGGGTGTCTTGCAGGTAGCCCAGGCATTCCTCTGCCAGGGCAGCGCCGCCAGCGCAACGGCGGGCCCGCTCAGCCAGCAGGCGCCGTTTGCTCCAGGGGCCCAGGCCACTGGCAACAATGCGTCGACAGGCCAGGCGCCGCCGCGGCAATCGCCAAGCCATATGTCGGTAGCCATAAAACAATTCGTCTGCACCAAGCCCTGAAAACGCCACCACCATGCCAGTAGCTCGAGCGGCCTGGCTTACTAAAAAGGTATTAAACCCATCGATGCTGGGCTGGTCGATGGCTGCCAGAAAGGGTTCAAAGGACGCCTCTAGATCCTTGGCAGATATAACGACGCGCTGGTGCACCAAGCCCAGATGGGCGGCAGTGAGAGCGGCCCGATCGGTTTCATCCACCGCCCCCGGCAGGCCGCTAAAGCCCACTGCCAGGCTGTGGATCGGGCCCTGCTGGATACGGCGCAACAGGGCAGCCAACAAGCCTGAATCCAAGCCACCACTAAGAAACAAGCCAACGGATCGATCGCCAATTGCTTGGCGGCTAACAGCTTGCACCAATAGATCAGCCAGGGGGGCAGGGGCAGCGACAGGGGCAGTAAAAGGCTGGGGCTGCAGCACTTTTAAGCCTTCATGGCCTGCTTTACACACCACAAAATGACCAGCTGGAAAAACTTTCACGCCTTGCAGCATGGTAGTTGGAGCTTCTACAGCCCCCCACAAGGCAAAAGAATGAAGGGCTTCAATCGATAGCTGCTTGCGGCTTGCTAATCCTGCGGCTTCAAAGGCACTCAGTTCAGAAGCAAAAGTTAAAGCAGCTGAGCATTGCTGCCAAAGCAAAGGTTTAACGCCACAGCTATCGCGAGCAAGGATTAATTCAGCTTCTAAACGATCCCAAATCGCCACTGCAAAAATTCCATTTAATTTGCCCCATAAACGATTGCCCCAGTAGCGATAGCCATGTAAAAGAACCTCGGTATCACTTGTAGAGCGAAAACAAAACCCCGCTTGCTGCAGCTCCTGGCGCAACTGAAATTGATTATAAATTTCGCCGTTAAATACCAACCATAAATTACCTTCCGGCGACCCCATTGGCTGATGTCCCAATGGCGATAGGTCCTGAATTGCCAGGCGGGTGTGCAGCAAGCTGAGCCATGGCTCTCCCCCCTGCCCTAGGGGCTCCAGATGCAGGCCGTGATCATCTGGGCCGCGACCCTGAAGGGCCTGCAGCACCGCCCGTTGGCGGGGCTCTGAAAGGAGTGAGCCCAGTTGGCCGAATAAACCACACATCAGCCTTACAAAATGATCTCAAACTTCACAATCAGGAAGGCGATCGACTCAAACGAGCCCAGCCTGATTGGATTGCAAGAATCAGCACAACCAAAAGTATATATTTTGGGAAATCCCATAACCAAAGCCAAGCTGTTTCTCCCAAACTTCCCGCAGGAAAATCAATTAAAAAAGTTGCTGGATAAACCCAAATGGCCAACTGAACGAAGCTTGAAGGGAGAGCCCAGCGGTACCAAACTTGTGCTAAGCAGCGATAAAATATGGCAAATACAGCAGAGCCGCTCCAGACCCACAACCACCCTCCCCTCCAATATAGATCAGCTCCAAAAGAAACACACATAAAAGATCTGTAGCGCATTGTTTCCGCCTGATAGCGAGTAGAACCCCTAATTTCCGAATCAATCATATGAGCATCTCTTAGAGGAGGCTTATTAGGAAACAACATCGTAGGCATCCAAACCTGCCAGAGACGCTCAACTCTCACCGAACCAGCACGGGGGGCAGATTTAGCCGGATCAACAAATAAATAAGGATCGGAACAGGCATAGAGATTACCTCCGGTGTTCTGAATCCTCGTGCGGAACGAGTGATCACCAAAGTCCGTTACGGCGCGAGTAAGTAGCTGAACTCTCTGACCAATATCAAAGCGTGAACCCTGCTGAAAAGCGGGTAAACTTCGATAAATTTCAATAGCCGGAACCATTACAATGCCCATGGCAATAACGGCGAGCACAAGCCCGCGAAACAATTTAATGCGAATGGGAGTAAGCCAGAGACCCAACACCAGATAGACCAGTGGCCACAGCACAATCCCTCTTCCGCCCGTAAGCAGGGCGAATACAATACAGAGAACAATTAGGGTCAATAGAAAGGCTTTGCGTCGAAAGCCTGAGACCAAAAAGATAGCAACTGGCGCCAAGAAAAAGAATATATTCTTCAACCGCAAAAACATTGTAAATACGGAATCTGCCTTCCAAAGTTTAGTCACCCAATAGCTGTAAATTTCCCCAGAGCGATCAAGGGTTCCGGTAAAGATGCCAGTAAATACATAGGCCACAGCAAACAATCCGGTCACCAATGCGACTCTCCAAATCAACCTCCTATTGCACTGCCGCAAGCGCAGTGAGGCCTGCTCAGACAAACATTCAGACCACCTCCTGGTGATCACAAATGAGAGCACTAACACAGAACTAAAAATGGCCCAGAGAAACTGGGCCTCCAAAAGATGTTCGGAGAAAGGAAAATAGAAAGAATCCTCCGGATACTTTCCCCCTGAAAGAATCATGATTCCCCCAAGTCCCCAGCGCAGACTTCCTGCAACTGTGACAACAAAGAGTGGCGGCAAGCTTGAGAGGGCCAGCCAACGTCGCTCCAGATTGGCGGCCATAAACACCAGGTATAAACTCCAGCTACACAGACTTAGCTCCCAAGGGCGGTGCAGCAAGGGCCAACCCAACAAGAAGAGGGCTGCACAAAAAACCAAGCCCCAGAGGGGATGCAGCACCCGCTCAAATGGACCAAGAAACTCTCCAACCCGGTCGAGATCTTTTGATTGCTTCAGTGGGGCCTGAACACAATCAGGTGCGTTAGATTTAGAATTCATTTATTAGCTCCTGATGCAAAGCATTTTGCAGGACAACAGGGAATTCATTACGCACTAAATTAGCTAAAGCCTGCTGCCGAGCGGCCACGCCCCGGCGCATCAACTCTGTGGGGTGCTGCAGCGCCTGACGCAGCACCAGGGCTACCGCCTCCACCTCTGGCTCTACCAGCCAGCCAGTTTCACCATCTAGAATCAGATCGGTCTGGCCGCCAAGGGTGCAGCCCAGGGAAGCCCGACCCGCAAGGGCCGCTTCCAGGTATGCAATCCCAAAACCCTCGCCGGTGGCGCAGCCATTGGGGCGCAGACCGTAACTGCTCGGCATCACAAGAAGGTTGCAATCGCCATAAGCCTGGCGAAGCTGGCCATCACTGAGATCGCCCAGAAAGGTCACCTGCTCCCCCAAGCCGAGGGAGCAGGTGAGGGCCTCCAATCTCAACCGGTCATTGCCGCTGCCCACGATCTGCCAGTGCCAGTTCCCTTGTCCCAGCTGTACCAGGGCCTGGAGCACCAGCTCATGACCCTTATAACGCTCATCGGCCGCCATACGGGCCACCGTGAGCAGGCGCAGGCCGGTGGGCTTAGGAGCCAAGGACGCCGGTAATGGCAGGCCATCCCAGAGGCGGGAGGGGGGATGCAGCACCTGCACCGGCGGCCAGGGGCCTTGCTCGGCCAACAACCTGTCCATAGTGAAGCTGCTGCTGGCCAACAGCTGCCGGCAGCGGCGCAGGGCCGGCGCCAGCGGGGGCAAGGCCGTTCCCCAAACTTCCACCCCATGGAGCCAACACAGCCGGGGCAAGCGGCGGGGCAGGAGCCAATCCACCTGGCTCAGTAGCAGGGCATGCATGCTGAACAGCTCGTCACAGCGGCGACAGGCCAGGGCCAGCCGCCCCAAAAACCAGAGTTGCCCCAGGGCTCGGCCCAGGGGCCCAGGGCCCAAGCGACGGGTACTTATCACCACAAGCTGATGGCCTTGGCCCCGCAGGGCCTCCCCCACATCAGCGCTGAGGCGTTCAATGCCACCGCGGCGGCGCAGGTCATAGCTAATCAGCAGAATTCTCACCGCAGAAGGGCTCCATAGGCCTGCAGGGAGCGCTCTAGGCCAAAGCGTTGCTCATAAAGCTGGCGGGCCCGCTGGCCCATGGCCGCCACCCGCTCAGGGTGCTGTTGCAGGGAGAAAAGTTGCTCGGCAAGGGCGTTTGCCTCCCCAGGGGACACCACAAGGCCGCATTTTTCGGCCAGCAACAATTGAGCAAGGTCGCAGCTGGGGTTTGCCACCAACAGCACCGGCCTAGCACTGGCAAGGATGCCGTAGAACTTGCAGGGGGCAACGGTGGCCTCCACCCCTGGCCGTAGGGCAATTGCCGAAATATCACAGGCCCCCAGCGTAATCGGCAGGTGGGCCCGGGGCTGGTAGGGCAGCTGAATTACATTGCTGAGCTGCTGCTTATGTACGAACTCCCTTAGTTCAACTTCTTTGGCACCGCCACCGATGAACAGAAAACGTAGGGGCTGATGGCGCAGCACCAGGGCCGCCCGCAGCAGGGTATCGAGATCATGCAAACGGCCAAAATTCCCGGAATATTGCACCAAAAATGTATCTTCCAACCCCAACTTTTTAGCAAATTCATTCTGGGCACGATCCCCAGGCAAGGCCCACTCCACTGCCCAGTTATGAATCACCTTTAAAGGCAGCCCGGGGCCGCAATCGTGTTGCAAAGCAGTAGCCATTGCTTCACTAAGAACCACCGTGGCATCACTGCAACGGCAAACCCATGCCATCAAAGCGCGCAGAAGTGTTGTTGCAAAACCGTTAACAGCTAGCAATCCGCTTAGCACTGCAGAGCGGGGAAATAAATCTTGAAAAATAAAAACATAGCGAAGCCCCCACAAACGCAAAAGCGGCCCCAGGAACCCGATAAAGGGGGGATTAGAAGCAATTAAAAGCTTTTGCCCCCGGCCACCATGACAAAAAACCCAGAACAAAGCCAAGCAAAAAAAACGCACACCCCGCAGGAGCTTTTTCAGTAAAATTGCGGTTTCCGCTTTTGTGTTGCAAAGGCGAACCACCTGAACCGCATTGAGCTCGATACCATCTGCAGCTGTTGCCGTGAGCACGGTTACTGGGATGCCGCGGGCAACTAAGCCGCAGGCCAAATCAGTCATTAATTGGGCGGTGGCGCCATGGCCAGGGGCGAAGTGCTCAGTTATCAATAGCAACGGCAACTGGTTTGTTGGTTTCATAGGGGCAAGCCTTTGCGTTTACGCCGCAGTTCGATCACTTTCACAACGGTGATTAGGTCGTAGCTGGCCATCAAAAAAGCAAACAACAAGCCCTGCCAACCCTCCCGCCAGCCCCCTTGCAGCAGATATTTTTGTACAAAACGCCCAAAGGGCCTCAGGGGCCAAGCGATTGCCGCCAACTCTCTTAATTGCCGCCAACGGCGGGTGCCAAGAGAATTGCTACCACCACCATCTAGGTAGGCGGTAATTTTTTCGGCTTCCCAATCGGCATATCGGCTATGGCGCTCAAGCCAATCGTTAATCCCTTTGCTAAACGCATAGTGCTCATAGGGCTCTTTAATACGACCGATCAAACCAGGCAAAGAATCGCCATTCAGGCCGCAAAAGCTTTCCCATACGCCACCTTCAAACCGCAAAAAATTGCGCCTCAATAAACGTGGATGCCAATTGGGATAACCCTGGGTGTAGCGCAACCAGCGGCCTAAGAACCAATAACGAGGTGTGAGTTCAAAGCCCAAAAGCTCAGTGCTTGCGCTGGTAGCGGCAGTTATTGCGGCCGCGCAGGCTGGAGTGATCTCCTCATCAGCATCTAAAAACAGCACCCACTCACTTTGGAGGTTGCCATCAATGAGGGCACGGTTGCGCTGCTCACTTATCAAAAAGCCACCCTCGGGCCGATGCACAATTACACGGGCACCATGGGCATGAGCCAGAGCAGCAGTGGCATCGGTGCTGCCGGAATCAAGCACCAATAATTCATCGCACCAGGCAAGGGAAGCAAGGGCACGGGGCAGATCCCGCACTTCATTAAGGGTGAGAACTACTCCGGCCACCCCGCTCATCGCAACAGACTCATATAAAACTGTTCACAAGCTGCCGCAACAGCATCTGGACCGTATGCGCTCTGCAGGGCAAGGGGCGACACCCGTTGCGGGATTGGCTTGCTGTGCCATTCTTGCAGCCAAAACTGCAACCAATTTCGCCAAAGCGGAGCTTGGCGGGGTAATACGGCTCCCCAAGCCTCAGCGGATAGCAGTGCCGGCAACTCCTCAGCAACACCAACTGCATTACTAACTAATACCGGACACCCACAGGCAAGGGCCTCAAGGGCTACGTTGCCAAAATTTTCGTGCCTGCTTGGCATTAATAAAAGATCTGCGGCAACAAATAGCGCTGGTAGCTGTTCAGCTTGCTGCAATGGCAATCTCACAAGGCGCCCCCCTAAACCAGCTTTTTGCATAGAAGCTTCCAACCTTGCTGCACTGCCATCTTCATCGGGGCCCACAATTGCTAACTTCCAGGGCAATTCTTTTAGGCCACTTAGCACGGGCTCAAGTAGATCAAGCCCCTTTTTGTGATGATGCCGGCCGCAGACCAAAAATAATGCTTCGCTAGTGCTAACACCAAGCTGCAAACGCTGCTGCTGGCGCATTAGTTTAGCCTTTGCGGGCTCCAAAATAAAATTACTGAAATCAAGGGGATTTGGCAATTGCCAAAGAGGTACTTTGTTATTTAAGCTAAGCAAAAGATTTTTTGTTTCACGCCGCTCCCGATTAGAAGTTACGTGTAATGCAGCTGCTTTCATTAGGCATGGACGTTCAAATAACCAGTAATAGGGAATCTTTTTCCACCAACCTTGGCCAAGACTATAAGGGCCCAAAGCGCCGCGCAAACTATGGATCACAGGCACACCAGCCCGATGAGCAGCCCGCTGCATCGGCAGCCCTAAGGGCTGCCATACGGCACTTAGATGGAATAACTGATTGCGAGCTAAATGCATTGGCAGCGCATTTAATAAAGCTCTAGAAGATATTGCTTTGGTTTGGTTGTTAACAGGATAATAAGTAACAGTGACGCCTGCTTGTTGCAAAGGTATTCCAGTTTTAATTGCTGGCCAATCAGGTAAACCAGCAGTGGTGGTAACAACTTCAATATTAATTCCTCTGGCTGCCAAGGCTTCGCATAGGCGGGCCACACTGCGCACAGGGCCGCCGAATTGCCAGGCAGGCTGCCAAACAGGCAAGGCATGAAGAATGCGCAATTCAGCCTTCATTAAATTTCAAACCTTGGCTGATATCCACTAAACCAGTGCCACTCCAATGGCCAAATGAAGTGAGATCAAGCTTTGGAGAAGCAATTGAACGCCAACAATTAACCATCTGAACAAAACGAATGTCGTCTAGTAGAAGCCAGCGGGGCCGCGAAGAAAGGGGGGCTGCAGCCAACAGGGCAAGGAAATTAGGTTCAAACAAACCATCCTTGGGAGCATCGCAAAAGATTAAATCGGCCTGATTTAATAAGGGGAAAAAACGTTCAAAAACAATTGGATCTGCCAAGTTTTCTAAATGTTGCTGAAGCCGGTTAGCTGCAAAATCGGCAATGTTGAGATGGCTAGAAAAATTAGACCAAGAGATCAGATCAAAACTATGAATACATGCCGTTGAAGGTGCATTATCACAGATTACCCTGGCCGACATGCCAGTAAATGTACCGATATCAATTATCAATTGGGGTTGCAGTTGTTGGAGAATCCCGGCCAGGAGCCGGTAATGTTCACCGGGGAATATATTATAATAGAAAGAATCAATTAAGCCGGGCATTTCTTTAAGCCTTATTGCAGAAGCTTTTGCAACAGCCTTCAAGATCCAGTGGAGATCAAATGGCTGCTGGCTTGCAGGGTCGTCTGCCAGGGATGCAATCAGGCTTGGGCGCCAATCACTAGCACCAGGTGGTCTTTTAAGACCAAGGGCCCTACGGCCTAAACCCTCACGCAATCGCTTCCAGATCGCAGCCACTCGTTACGCCTCAAGATATGGTTAGCGCTCTATCAAAACAGAGGCTCGCTATGGAACTGCACTGGCCCAGTGCACGCCTAGAGCCATGGCTTTTGGGCGCATGGGCTGTGGGCTGCGAACTGGCAGGCAGGTTGTTATTTCCAAATTGGGATGTGAGCTACGCGTTATATGGCGCCAGATTCTGGATGGATCGAAGTGGGCCATGGATGAATGTGTGGCCCGGGCTGGATCTGGTGTGGGGATCAATGGCCAGATTACTAAACCAACCAGAGGCAGCGATAACGCTGCTAGGTGTGTTGCTAAATCTTGTATTTACATTATTAATTTGGGCTATAGCTAAGAAACAAAAAGTAGATCGGGGCCTTGCATTCTGTGCTGCAATGGCCACAGGGCTCTGGTTCAAGCCGCCATTAGGCGGCTGGTTGGGGGATCATCTCAGCTATGCAATAGCTCTACTGCCGGCGCTCTTATTTTTATGGAACAAAGGCTGCTGGAAATGGTGGCTTGGCATAACAACTGGCGCCTGCCTGGCCCTTGGTATAACACTAAAATTAAATACAAGCGCCACATGTCTATTAATTAGTGCCTTATTTATAACAGCTACATTAGTGAAAGCGAACTTGAAAAAATTTGATTTCAGTAAAATTATTATGGGTTGCAGCTGGATATTGCTTGGCACACTAACAACAGGCTATCTACTAAGCATGGCAATGGCTTCAGATGGTGGCTTATATCCAAATATTTTAAAAACTTATCTATTAGTTGCAGAATCACAAGCGGCCAGCCAAGCTATTTGGCAAAAAATACTACTGGTTCCACTACAAATAAATCTGATAGAAGCCCTAAAGGAGCAGCAAGCAGGCGTTTTAGTTTTTTCACCTCTAGTGCTGGCTTTTTGGAGTGCAACTGTATGGAATAGTTGGCAAATATTACAAAAAAAAGATCGCAATTTTCACGCAAGCACAGCACTACTATTTTTATTAAGTAGCGCCCTTGTGGGGCTGAGCCTAGGCAGGGGCTTAACCCATAAATTATTTTTATTGCCAGCTGGGCTGATTTTCAGCATCTCAGATCTGCCGTTCAGATTAAGTTGGAAACGCCTGTTAGCAACTGGTTTACTAGGATATTTAATAGCTACCTGGCTGAGTTTTGCTTGGGTTCAAAGAAATAATGAAAAGCAAGGAGGCTATAACAGTAGATTATTATTTGCAGATTCCCATTCCACGCAACTTTGCATTGGAAAACCAAAAATAGATCAAGGAGTGCGCACAATCAGCTTCAAAAAGATAAAAAGATTTGAAGAGATAAAAAAAGAAAGCCCCAAAAGCATCTGCTGGAATAGGCTTGAGGTGGCTGAGCAATTCGCGGGGTTAGTAGATGTTCAAATGATTGCCAACGAACTTGGGATCAGCTTTCGGAATCAGGCAGAAGGAGTGGGAGACTTCCGCGAAAAATGGAATTGGAAGCAAGCAAGCAGTGAAGGGCGTAGCCAATGGATCAGAGAAGAAGCACAACGAATCAATAGGTTGCAACTACCCTACTTATTAGAAAGAATCCCGCTAAACGCAAATGAACTCACAGACCCTCAATATTCAAGCTGGAGCGCAGCACGACTAAAACAACAGCAAGAGCTAGCCAATGAACTGGGAGCAACTGCGATAGCTAGGCT
>Ga0310318_10008_pt1 | contig 24120 bp, 33 predicted proteins | sample LakEriER1TotalB5_FD_194719 | JGI IMG/M metagenome (GOLD analysis project Ga0310318, IMG submission 194719) | Enriched freshwater cyanobacterial communities from Lake Erie, Ontario, Canada - ER10.Total.B5 (v2) (version 2) | ecosystem: Environmental > Aquatic > Freshwater > Lake | place: Canada... | reverse complement strand
GATGAGATGGTTAAAAACATCCGGGCAAACCTTTCATTCTTTGGAAACCCTACGCTGCTGTCGTCTCGTCCCAAAGCGGACATCACTGAAGCAGTTGGTAGCGAAACCGACCAGCGCCCCAGTATTTCCAGTCAATCAGGTTTCCAATCTGAGTTCAGCCTGTCCGCCTCCACATTTAAATCGGACAACGAAAGCCGCCGCAAGCCCGGCTACTACGGAAAGCCTGGTTCAGGCCTGCGCGTCCCCAGGGTCATCGCTAACCTGGAGCCAACCGATCGTGTTGGATTTATTACGCCCAACGCTGTCAGTGCTGACCAAGCGCGTTACGCAGAACAGCTTCGTAGTGAGATCCGGCTTGCCCTTGGAGGCATCGATGACCTAAGTATCACCAATGTAACCGCGACTGAAATTAAATCAGCGTACGGACGCGTCAGTGCTACTGCAAAGAAAAAGTGCCTACAACTTTATACCTATGGTATTTGTCGTTGTCTTGAATTGATGGTTTTTCAGGAAGAGCAAATCTTCCGTAAATCCTTGGCATTTGCTTCAGGTATTAAATACCCTGATCCTCCTGTTGATCTTCAAGATCCTGCGCAAGAAGCAAAATACGAGAAGCAAAAAAGCTTGTATGAAAAGAAACTTCAAAAAGCAATTGATACTGCCGTAGAGACAAAAACAATTCCACCAGGTGTCTTGGGTTTGGCCCCAGATGGAGATCGAACTATAGAGTGGCGTTGGATGGGTCCTGTTTATGAAGATACAACTCAGGACAAACTTAACCAATCAATCTTTACTAGGAACCTACAGGAGTTAGGTGTTGATAGCATAGAAGCACTGAAGTATTTGTTCCCTTCAAAAACGGACGACGAAGTTGCTGGCATGCTCAGCGGTTTCCCGTTCCGGATGGTGGGAGAAGTACAGAGGGCAATGTCCACATTTATTGATCTCGTAAATCAACAAATGAGGACCCCCCATCCGCAGCAACCCAACTTACCCATGGCTGCGGATCCGAGACTTGATCTCACCCCCTTCCTTTACCGAACTCTCGAAAGCCTACAAAAAGAGGTAACCTATGCAGGCCGATACCGCAATGCCGACCCAATCGGCACCCCAAGTATCTCAGACCCAGCCGATCAGCTACGCGGCTCCAGTAATGCAGCAGACGGCGTCTCAGGCACCGGCGGTAGCAACAACTTCGCAGTGGGTGGCGCCCTACCAAACAGCGGTGGCCCCGGCCCCGCAAATGCAGGCCCAGATGGGGGTTCCACAACCCCAATACAACCCTACTCCGTCGTACCCCCAGTCCTACCAGGCAGCCCCACAGGCCCCTCAAACGGACAACCCGTACAAGTCGGCGTTCAACAGCCTGGTAGGGCTCCTGAGTTCGCCCGTCCAATTCCCATTCCAGGGTCAACAATCGACCGCGACGCCTCAAGCCGTTCCGGCCAATTACAATTCCCAGGGAGTACCAACTCAGTACAGCAACCAGGGGACGCAGACCTATTCGCCTGGGATCAACAGCAACCCGGCCTACTCCAACAGTTATTCCCAAACTTCGCAGGAAATAACAGCAAACCAGCTCCGCGCAAACGGAGTAAGTGATGCCAGCCTGCAAGTTATTGATTACTTTGGTGCTGATGCCCCTGCTGTTCTCAACAACTACGCCTGCAACATTGAAGACGCACTGATTAACACCAACGCCCAGTTGGTGCAAGCTGTGAATCTTCTTCAGGAACTTTCCGTTGAGCATCAAGCTTACGAAACGATCCTGACCAATCCGGATGTCCTGGCGGACTATACTTGTGAGTTCTTTGGTGATAACGGTCCCTACCCTATCCCCGATGACGCTCCTGTGTATGGTCAGCAAGTTGGGCAACAGTTTGTTCGTCCTGCTGGTGCAGCCACTGGAATGGCCCCTGAGCGCCCTCAGATGCCCTTCCCCCCGCAGCCCCAAGTGCAAGGTAACCCTGGCGCCTTCTGGGAGAGCTTCGGCTCACTAGCCGATCGTGACCCCGCTAATGCCTGGCGCTATCTGAACCAAGCCGCAGCTAACCCTGACGTGTTTCGCCAGAAACTCCTAGTAATGGAGTGATAATCGGATTTAATCCGATTAAGCCCCCTTTATCAGGAAAACGAATAAACGCCGTTTATCGGGAAATTAACTAAACGTAGAATAAGGGGTAGCAAAGTCTGCCCCTTTTTTAATTACTTAGTAACATGGCTACAATCGATAAAGCTGCTGCATTTCTTTCACAGTTAGGCGCTAACGTTTCTCAAATGCCAGTTAAAATTGGCAGCAAAGTTACGCAAGCGGGTGCATCCGCCATGGGACAACTTAGCGATCAAATTGCAAACAGTAACGCATTTGCAAACGCACAAATGAATGCTATGACAGGTCTTCAAGCTGGTGGCGCAGCTTTGAATTCTATGGACCCAAGGGGCTTGGGAGCGATTGGCGGTGGACTTTTAGGATTAGGTGCAGCAACAGGTCTTCAAGCAGGTGCCGCTGCCGCCGGAATTATGCGGGCCCGCAAGGACAAAAAAGAACGTTTGGCTGGTCAAAATCTAGGTGCTCAACTTGGTGTTCAGATGCCTGGCGTTATTTGATCAACTAAGTTTAGAATAAGAAACAAAGAGTACAACTCCTTTCTTTAATTAAGGTTCATAAAAATGACAGGAAGAGCTAGCGCTGGCGCCCGAGCCGCTCAATTTTTATCTCAAATTGGTACTGCGGGCGGCCCAGTCGGTGCTGCTACTGCTCCTGGTCTTGTCGGTTATGGTGCTGGCGCCCTACAGGAACAATTGATGGCTGGAAATTCCGATCCTTACGCCATGCAGCGAATGGGCGGCAATGCTCCTATGATTGGCTCCCCTGATAATCAATCGGCTCCTATGCCGTCCAACCTAAGCTCCAGCTACTTGCACTTAAATCAGCCCGGTTCGCCTCTTCCAATGTATGGGCTGATGGCGCACCAAACCATAAAAGCTGCTCAAGCCGAGCAAGGCAACATTGCCGCCATGGGCCAGCAGATGCTGACTGGCATGATGCCCATGACTGGACAACTTCCCATGGGCGCAGCCGTCGCTGCTGCTCAACAACTTGGCGCGCAAGCCGCTCAACAACGCGCTCGTAAATAATTATGAATCACTCAAAAGCCAAAAAAGCTAAATCAAAAGCAAAAGCACGGACAGACCAAACTGTTGCTGAAATGCAGCAGTTGGCTATGATGCAAGAAGCGATGGCTGGCGGTGGCATTACCCCCGAGATCCAAGCACAGCAAATTGCAATGCAGGATCAAACTGCGATGGTTAACCCATATCACCACATGGGGATGCTACCTAACAACTACTACAGCCCCGGTAATGTGGTTGGTGGTGGGTACGTTCCTGGAAGTTAATAACGGGCATAAGTAAGTTTCTGTTATAATTTTTATTAATGGGACGAAAGTTCCATGTGCATAGAAGATTTTTATCTTCTGGTGTCAGCTAACTTCTCTGCGCTGAGTAACCCCACATGTTTATTGATAATGATTTTCCTAAGCTGTTAGGTGCGGAGCTTTATCGCCCCCACCCGGCTTACATCGTGGAAATGGCGGCTGAACCCGTTGTTGTCCATGATTTTACCAAGCAACCTGGTCAAACCGTTCAACTTGACCGTTATCGTTTCTGGGGCAACCCTGGAACGAAGACCAGCCGCGAGCGTACACAAGATCAAACGATCGGTACCGCAAGCAGCCGGGCTATCGTCAAGGACAAAGTGCTGGTGTCACTCCGCGAGTACACCGGTCCTGCTGACCCGAACAACTCCAACCTCCCGAGCACCTTTAAGATTGCTCGTGAGACCCTGATGACCGCTCAGCGTCTGCTGCTGGACACCGGGAACCTTAATATGTTCCACCAGTCCATCGGCTCTTTGACGCTGCTCGACGACTATCGTCGTTGGCGCGATCGGGTGTTCCTGGACGAGATGGCCAAATCGGAGACCCGTGGTGCTTCCGGCGATACCCAAGGCGGTTACTACTACCCCAACGGTAAAGCTCGCACCAACTCCACCACCCTGGCCTCTTACAGCGCCACCGAGTACGCTTCTGAGCGTTACAAGTTCAACGTTAAGACCGACCTTCTGGAAGTGGTTCGTCAGCTGCGCAAGCGCAACGTACCTGTGTTCCAAGACGGTTACTACCGTTGTATCGCTGATCCCTCCTTCATGCGCGATCTCCGTGCTGACCAGGGCTTCCGCGAAGTGGCTCGTTATCCCGGCATGGGTCAAGGCAACCCCCTGATGGGTGCTGCCGGTCCTAGTGGCGCCATCTATGGTGGCGGTCAGTACGGCCAAGCTCAGTTCGTGGCTGGCGAACCTGTCATGCCTACCGGCTTTGTGTTTGAAGGTGTGCGGTTCTTCGAATCCACCAACTTCGCAGCCAAGTCGATCACCGTTGATATTGGTGATGGTGCTGGCGCCGTTTCTCACACAACTCCTCCGGGCCTGTTCTTTGGTCCCCAGGCTGTTGGCGTAGGCATCGGTGGTCCTAACGCTCAGGTTCTAATCAACAACAACGACGACTTCAGCCGCTTCATCATCTTGATTTGGCAGCTGTACGCCGGTTTTGCTAACCTGAACAAGGACTTCATCACCTCTGCTTTCACTGTCATCTGATACGGAGGTAACTAACTATGGCAACTTACAAGACTAACGCTGGCAACATCCTCCAGCCCGGTGCTCAGATCAACCGTCTCTCCTCCTTCAACTCTGAAGCAGTGTTTGGCTGGCCTGGTTTCGCCGCTTACGAACTGATCGCTTATGTGCCGATCAGCAACGCAAGTGGTTCCGCTGCCAGCTTCAAGAGCCTGGATCTGATCATCCCCTCACCCGACCGCCGTACTGACGACCGCGTTCGTGACAACATCACGACTCTGGTTATCCCCGGCTCTAGCGCTGCTCCTTCTTTTGTTTATGGCGCTTCCCTCGCTGTTGCAAAAGATGTGCCCGCTGGCACCACTGCTGATCCGGCTCCCGGTTTCCCCGCCGTCCCCGTGACCGCAGACCTGAAGTTTACTAACGCTTCAGACATCCTGATGCTTGGCCCCACCTCCAGCGGCAACCCCGTTGGCCTCACGGCTTCTCCTCAGCTCAACGGTATTGCTGCAGCCAGCTCCTACCTGACTGCTTCCAGCAGCACTGTTGCTCAAGGCTCTTCCGCTACCACTGGCGGCGGTACCACTGGTGGCTTTGTTCCGTTCCTTAACTCGGTTCAGGCTGCTACTACTGATACCACTGCTGCCAAGCTGACTGGTTTTGACAACCAGATGGTGTACAAGATTACTGCCGCCACCACGTTCCGCGTGACCACGGTGACTGCTATTACCTCCACCACCGCTACTGGCGGCGGTGTGTACATCTCCACTGATGACATTGCTGCTGGCCGTAAAGCCTATATCATTGCCCGTGTCAACTACATCCAGGCTGCCCCTGCGGTTTCCTGGAATGACATCCAAGGCTTCATCGACTTTGCTTCCCAAGTTGGTGGCGACGACACCTGATTCAATAACTTGAATCAATAATTAAACGGGTCCTAGTGGCCCGTTTTTTATTGCACTAGCACTTTAAGATAAACCTTGGTATTGTACGTGTAGTTGTAACTGCAATCTCAATGCTTTATCAGTACAAACCTACTGGCGCCCTACTTGAAGTTGTTTCCATGCATGGGGAGGGAATCTTTATGTGCGTGGATGCACAAGATGAAGTCTTGTTTGTCGAAGAGACCGACTTGATTCCCCACCTGGATGCGACCACCCAGAAAATTCAAACTGAAGAACGCCTAACGGAGCAACTGAAGCAAGAAGGTGTTTCTCCCCCGCGTCCTACCAACAAGGAAACTTTCCCCCTTGACATGCGCTTGAACATCAACACTGCCAGCGCAAGGCAGATTGCTGATTCACTACCTGGCGTCGGCCTAAAAACAGCACGCGACATCAAAGATTTGCAAACTTCAATGACTGGTGAAAAATTTACCAAGCTTGATCAACTAAAAGCAATTAAACGAGTTGATTGGGACGCCATCATTGAAGAGAATCTTGTACGCGTTGAGTGATAACAAAAGAAGAAACTTTGCCGTGTTAAGCTACTAACAGAGGTTAACCACCTCAAGGCATTAATTTCTTCTAATGCAACTCGATACCTTTCTCCAGTCTAAAGTTCGCTGGCACCTGGGATATAACAACACATCTGTCCCCGCTGGCGACCAAGCGAGGCTGGAGGAAGCTATCAACAACATCCCAGATTCGTTCTGGTATAGCAAAATTGTCGAGCAGGTTACTCGGTGCGATGAAGCAGAAAAGCGCACCGACATGACTGGTAGTACGTTTGGAAAATACTTTGACACCACTACGCAACAGTATGTCAATGCTTCTCCTCCTAAAAGCCGTATTGAAAATATTTCAGGGGACGTTTCACGAACAATTTCGACCTCTGATTTTAAAGAAACCTTAAAAACCTGGACGGCAATTTATCTATACGAGACGGATCGATTAGCCCTACATCTTTATGCCCCCAATTATCGAAACCCCGAGCAAGCACGGTATCGGTTTAATCGGGAAGGCGCTGAGTTTATCCAAGCCCTTCCTGGTCCTGCTGATGTCGCTGTTGGTACTCGACTCATGTTTGAGACCGATTTCTGCTAAACCACGATCCATGGCACTAACCCCCGCACAACTTTTACAGCTCGCACAAGGCGCAGGCTTTAAGGGCCAGGATGCCAATACAATGGCGGCCATCGCGTTGGCTGAGTCAAGTGGTAATCCTGGCGCTCACAACAGAAATGCCGGCACTGGCGACAACTCCTATGGCTTAGCGCAGATCAACATGCTTGGCTCCATGGGGCCAGCACGCTTGAAGCAGTTTGGGTTACAAAGAAATGAACAACTTCTTGATCCCCAAACAAACTTTAAAGCTGCAAAGCAAGTAAGAGATTCGTCGGGTTTTGGTGCATGGTCTACTTATGGCTCTAGCAAATACAAGCAGTTTTTACCGCAAGTTCAAAAAGCAGCGGCTGGATTGCCTTCAACACCAGCAACTACTACATCAACGTCAACACCTGCTACGTCAACAGCGCAGCAAGAGTTTCCTTTTACCACTGTCAACATCTATTCAAACGGAACGGAAGGTTTAGATTTTCTTAGAAACTATCGTATCAAATCAACAGGGCAACAAGATATGTCTAAAGCAGCATTTGATCCGTTATTAGCATTGACTGCTGCTTTTAACGGCAATTATGGTGAGGGATAATGGCTGGACTTATTGACGCCGGATATATTGCCCAACCTGGTGAAGATTTTGCCAGCACAGGAGCGCATCTTGATGTACGTGTTCTTAAAGATGGAAAGTACATCAATCCAGAAACAATACGTTCTTTGTTGACCCGACTAAAAGTTGGCAAAGAACGCACGCCCCTTTGGCAACAGAAAGGATCTGAATGGAAACCTGCCGCCCCGATCACGTCAGGGTTTGGCCCCAGGGTTGCGCCGACTGCTGGGGCCTCCACTTATCATCCAGCGCATGATTACGGATTAGGTGCAGGCACACCGCTTGCCTGGGAAGGACCTGGCACATTTACTCCTGGCAAAGGCTACGGAACCATTAAAACAACGGACGCTCAAGGAAACCCTTATGAAATTAAACTTCTTCATACAAAAGGTGGTAAGTCTGCTGAGCTAGCTTCTGCAGCTAAAGCAACAGCGCCAATTACCACAACGTCCGCACCTCTTGGTAGGACTCTCAACATCCATGTTGGTGGCAAAAAACAAGATGACGACAACAATGATCCGCTTGCTTTTTTGTTTGATTACGCAGGCCTGTCAAATGGTGGATCAAACAAAAAAATTCAATCAACTATAGATGTGCAATCAATGCTTGATTCCGCTTTTAATTCAAGTTCTACATACGCGTAATGCGCCAGTTAGGAAGTTTTAATCGGCACGTTAACCCTCCACAACACATGGAGGATTGGCAACCTGAGCGTCCTGATGAAGTGGCTGCAAGAACGTTGACCACTGGCGGCTACACTCTTGGCATCCACCGCAATGAAGCCGAACGTGAAGAGGGAACACCTTCCAACGCTGAGAAGTTTACACAAGGTCGTGGCGCCAATAGGAGAGCAGAACCCTCTCAACGGATGGCAGGGCAAGCATTGGACGCGGACATAAAGCAAAGCTCTGGATTGCGCCAGGCTTTTACCAGGCAGCCGATAGTAGGTGCAGCAGAACTAAGGCTCGCAAATGCTTGAGTTAGAATAATTTTTAATTCAACATTGAGATAAAACGTGGGGCAAACCGCTAATTCTTCTGATTCAGGAAGCGCCGCCGCAATCACTTCTGGCCTTACCCCGCCGCCAAAACAAGGAACTACGCAGCAGGTTGCCAGTTCGTTGGCGACAAGTGGCAAGGGAATGAAAGACACAGTAAAGAGCATTTTTTCGGCAATGCCTTTAGGTGATGACAGAAAAACACGCTTAGCCGGTCAAGTTTTTGGTACCCTGGATAAATAACATTAGCCTAGAATAGTTACAGTAGCTTTTTAGTTTCACATGGCTGACAAAGGAAAGATGCCTCCTGCCTTGCTTGCGCACTTCAAATCCAAAGCGGAAGGTAAGGAAGGAAGCAGCGGTTCTTCTGCTGAAGAAAAGAAAGAAGGCGACAAAGAGAAAAGGAAAGAGGCCGTAAAGAAAGCCCGGACCCACATGGAAGAGAACAGCAGAAAATCTCGCAGCAAGTCCACGGGAACCAAATAAAGGTTATTTGAACTAGAATCAAAGAATTGAAGGCCTTTCAAAGGCGTTGTATCTGGGGAGGAAAATCCTTTGTCAAGCTCATCAAGTAACAAGCAACCGATGATGCTTGACCGTCCAGCGACTTCTAGTGCGTTGGTTACGGTTGCATCAGGTCAACTTTTCTCAACAAGTTTAATTCCGACTGCTGTTGGTAACGTCACCAAGGTATTTGACGTTGACTCGGCGCTGACGGATAATTCGATCAGTGGCGCGTACATTGACGAAATTTGGATTCGATACAGCAAGCGAAATAACATTTATATTGACGCACAAACTGCTTTCACTGGTACATACAATCAAGTAGGCACCGCGCAAGTTGTTACGCTTGCAAACCATAACTTGCAAGTTGGGCAGAAAGCTTACCTGGATTACACCAGTGGTACAGCCGTAGATGAGATTCTGACTGTTACTGCTGTTACACCCACAACGTTTACAGGTACAAGCGCAACTTCGGCTACGACTTCAGGTAACGTCAATGTTTATCTACCTATCGACATCTGTTTCTACCTGGTGTCGACAAGTACGGTAACTCTTACTAACCAATTCTTCCCTTTGTTTGTTGCAAGTATTCCTACAACTTACGATAATCAATCTTATAGCTTAACTGAGCAAAATATCCTTCCGTTGATTAACCGCCCGGTTGTTCAGGCTGGTGCAAACTTTACCAGCGCAAACAGCACCACAGCTCCTAAACTGCGGGGCCTAACGCTTCAGCGCGGGCAATCTTTGTACGCAGCATTTAGCGGTGCAACCTCACTGACGAACGGGTTCTACGTCAACGTGGAAGCTGGATACTATTGAGTTGAACAGTGGCTTTTGGGCATAACTCGTTTAACAGCCAAAAGATTAACTTTGACGGCAGTTTTTCAAAAGGATTTGAAGGTCCTGAAAAGAAGTTACGCGTAGATCTTAGCAAGTTTGACAACCCCTATAGTTTTTCCTCTAAAAATAGCGAGTACAGAAGTCGCATCCGTTTTTATGACAGGGACGCACTATGGTCACGGTGGCGCCGTGGTTATGAGCTGTACACAACAACACAAAGTGTATTCGGCTCCACAGCAATAAATCGCGCTGCAGTAGGTGATTACAGATTTTATTGTGCGTTTCAACAGTACCCTGGTGTGTTTATCCCTGCCAGGGTTTTTACTTTCCCAAGCAGTTCAGAGGAAACTGGCGAGCATACTGTAACTGTTCGTGATGCCAACTCGTTAAACTTTTACAACTTCGGCCTTCCTATTATTGCGGTGCGCTATTTAGGCGTTGCTGCAATTATGCCTTATAGCCAAACGGGCACAACTATCACCGTCTCTTACGCAAACCACGGCTTCCAACCTGGAGACAATATTTACTTAGCAATTCTTAGTGGCACGGCAACTACTGCAACGCTTCCTATTGTTTCTAAGACAGCAGATACTTTTACGTGCACTGCTGTAGCTCCTGTAACGACAATTGGCAATGTTTCTGTTGCACTCTCCACCGGATTCAATGACACTCGCTGGATTGAAATTAGGACAAAGCTCCGGTACTTACCTACACCAGCACTTTCAATTGTTGGAGAAAGATTCACGGATCGCATCAGCGAAAGCGACCCAGGTGTTGTTGCAACTTATGCAAGAGTCGGCAGCACCGTAACAGTAACTTGCGCTACTAATCACGGACTATTTACTGGAAACAAAATTAACTTAGATGTCTCTACAGGAAACGCGTCTTCTGGACTATATATAATTACCGTAACCTCTTCTTCTGTCTTTACACTTACAACAATTGCAACAGGCTCAACCAGTGGTGCTGCACTTGTGTATCGGTTAGTTGCAAAATTCAATTATGACGATTATGTTGGTTATACAGTAAAAGCTATTGATACTAATAATACTGAAATTGTTTTTCAACGTAACGATAGCTACGGGGCAAAAACAACTCAGGGAATTATCGGATTAACCAATCCAGCACATCGCGGGTTTTATGCTGGCTATTTCTTGACATCAGAAGTACGCTATCAATGCAGTTGCCAAGATTTTACTAGAAGGGAAGGATATAACTTTTACTCAAGTAACACTAAAGAGCGTTTTCCGGGCACAGCGTTGACTTCAGTCAAGCCTGGAACAACCTTAAATAAAGACAACAGCATAACTGACAGGAGAGAAAGCGTCGGTGTTTTCAGCGATCTTGGTTATATATCTACTAATAACTTTTACCAACTGCCTACTTATGAGGATAATAAAGATAACTGTTATACAGAATTATTGTATTATCAAATGCGCTGGTGCAAGCATATTTACGCAGCTTTCTTTTCAATGGTTCATGACGAAGGAAATGCGGTAATTAATTTAACGGGAACATATAACCAAACAAACAGTTTTAACATCTTAGTCACTGTTAATAACCACAACGTCACTGCTAACACTAGGGTATCACTTGAGTTTACCAGCGGGGCGGCATTGTCTGGTGGGTACTTAGTTAACCAGGTTATTGACGCAAACAACTTTGTAATTGTGTACCCTTATTCACAAACTACATCAGGTTACTGCACTGTTACAAATATAATTGAGCACCAATATTTGGAGACCTGGTTGCTTGAACCAAGTGATCACCCTGCTGGCGATGACTCAGACACTTTTTACAAAAACTTTACAAAAGAAAATAGCAGAGTATATAAAAATGCAGAGAGACTTACCATGTTAAGAATGGGTAAAACTTGGTTAGGTACAACAACTTCACTTGATTTTAAAAATCAACCGCGTTCCGTAGCTAATTATCAACCAACCCTTCTGACATCTTTGTTGACTGATAATATAGTGCGCGATGCTAACGGCAACTTAAGTGATAATGGCACTCTACAAAACAGTACACAACGTTTAATTTCAGTTTTAAGCAAGGTTGTTAACTTGGAGCCAACACTTGTTTCTAGTACAAAATTTGGGTTCTTAAACGAACCCTTAATTAACTACGCAACTGATTATCGCTTCGGCTTGATTGTTTGTGGCGCGTACTTGAACGGGGTTCCGTTGACGCCAGTAAACGCTATCAGCAGTATTGATTGTGAAACTTACACTCCTCAAGTGATCAAAGATATTGTTATAGACTGTGGTGAGTACGGGGCGTAATTTTTTATGGCTGATCAGATACTTAACAACCGCTCTTCTTTACTACATGACAGACCTTTGCCCACTCGTTTAGGTGCGGCAGAGATTGCCATTAACTACAATCCTTCTGATCCTGGACTGTATTTTGCTGATAGTACAGCCTCACCTAGTACCGGTTTGATCAAGGTTGGACCAACTTTTGTAGGAAGCACAGCACCAAACGTAACTCCCACTGGCCACACACTTTTATCAAAAGGGGAGTCTTGGCTTGATACCGCCAGTACACAAATCTTAAAGATTTATGACGGGGCCGCGTGGCAAACGCCAAGAGCAGTTGCATCAATTGCCGCAGGTACGCCGCTTAACCCAGTAGACGGACAATTACATTACGATTTAACTCTTTCTGCTTTATATATTTACAAAGCAACAACAACGTCGTGGGTTGCTGTCTAAGAATGAGGATTTTTGATCAAAAAATCCAAAATACGATCTAATTTGTTATGAACAGCCTGCATTTCACGTAAAAAGTCTTCTTTTAATACGTAATCGTGCATTACAGTATTCCTAAGCGCATCAAGTTCGTTCTCAATTTTTTCAAAACGGCGCCCTAGCCGCTCTTGTGCATTGCTATAAGCTTTATGAATTCCACCAAAAGCACCGGCAGCACCGGAGACTGCCGCTATCAAGATTTCGTAGCCCAAATCAGATACTGTAGCTTTGTTCTTATTCTAAAGGATTGAATCAACTAAAATAAACGAAGAAGAAACAACAGTGTGACAGCTACCTACGAAGCCAATATAGTAGGTGCAATTGAAGCACTTGTTGACCTGATGTCAGGTAATGGTTTTACAATGACTCGCGAACCCTACGCACCTAATTATCGCGGTCTTGTTGATGCCGTCATTGATCTCAAGGAAGGTTTTCCTGTTTTTGTTGCTCCAGTAGTAGGGTTTACTGGTACAGCTGGCGCAAACCTTACACAGGGCGACGCTGTGTGCTTAGATCATACGTCTGGATTGGTAATTACAGCTATTGCAAACAGTACAGAAGAAAGGGCGCATGTAGCTGGATTTGCCAATCAAACGCGACTGTCAGGGCAGACTGTACAAGTTTTAGTTGCAGGAATATTACCGACGACAGGGTTGAGCCCTGGCAGCCACTATTACCTTTCTGACACCACTTTTGGCTTAATCACAACAACACCCCCCAGTGGAGCAAGCAAATATGTTACTTACGTAGGAGAAGCAGTAACAGCAACTAAGCTATCCATTCAACTTACTCCCCCAATTCAACTAAGCTAATCATGGCAACCAGAAAACCTCTTGCCTTGGTCAGCGGCCTGTTCCAAGAAGTTAATACACCGACAGATAAGCTAGATTTTGCTGGCAATACAACAACTGACCTTACTGAGGGCTCCAACCTTTACTATACAAATGCTCGGGTATTTAGCGCCTTATCGGTAAGCAACAGTGGCACAGGGTACGGTTCACTGGCGTACAGCACAGTAACAGGAGCTTTTACCTATACCGTTGTCACTGACACAAATATCCGGGGCAGCTTAAGCGTTGCGTCTGGTTCAGGTTTAACGTACAACAGTGGGACGGGGCAGTTTGGTACCAGTGCAATCCCTAACTCACAGCTTGCCTTTAGTTCCGTTACATTTGGAAGCACTGCGGTTTCCTTGGGAGGAACTTCTAGTACCATTGCAGGTCTTACGAGTCTTACCGCTACAACAGTAACTGGCAGCACTAACGTTATTTCCGGTGCAGCAGGAGCTGCAAACAGCATTACCCTGGGCAGCACTGGTATTATCTTTGAAGGCGCAACTGCTGACGCCAACAAAACTACTGTCAATGCTACAGATCCTACCGGCACACGGTCGATTACTTTCCCGGATGCAAGTGGCACCCTTGCACTACTTAACTCAATCTCTGTTGCTAATAGCGGTACAGGTTTTGGCAGTCTTAGTTACGATAGCAATACTGGAGCAATCACTTATAGTGTTGTTACAGAGGCAAACGTACGAGGAACTCTCTCCGCTTCTACAACAGGTACGGGTTATGGTGCGCTTACTTACAGCAGTGCGACTGGCAATTACGATTTTGCTGTTGTTACTGATGCCAATATTCGTGGAAGTCTCAGCGTCGCTGTAGCCTCAGGCTTAACATATAACTCCGGCACAGGCGTTTTTGGCACAAGCGCAATACCTAATAGCCAACTAGCAAACTCCAGCGTGCAGATCGGCAGTACGTCGGTTGCGCTTGGCGCCAGTACCAGTACCGTTGCGGGGCTTACCTCCCTGACAGCAACCACCTTGTACGGCGGTGTCTTTGGTGCAGCCAACTCGCTATATCTTGACGGCACTGCAAGCGCCTTGGTGTTCCAAGGCACTACCGCTACTGTAAACACTACGAAAGTTGTAGTTACCAACCCAACTGCAAATCGTACCGTAACGCTTCAAGATGCCACAGGTACCGTTGCGTTAAGTGCAAACAACTTATCGTTCTTTGCTTCTACAACTTCTGCCCAACTGGCGGGCGTTCTTAGCGATGAAACAGGTTCAGGGTCTGCAGTCTTTGCTACATCGCCTTCGCTAACGACACCTTCTCTTGGCGTAGCATCTGCAACAAGTGTTAATAAAGTTACGATTACAGCACCTGCAACAGGTTCAACGTTAACTATTGTTGATGGTAAAACGTTGACGGCGTCCAACACGCTTGCATTTGCTGGTACTGATGGTTCAACTATTACGTTTGGCGTTGGTGGAACGGTTGCTTACTTAGGCGCAAATAATGCTTTTACTGGCGCCAACACATTTACAAATGCAACAGGCCAAACATTTAGGCAGACTTCAACTCAAGACGGAATCATTCTTAATGGACGGGCAGGTGGAAGTAGCAGTTTTACTTCTACACTGACGCCGGAGACTTTAACTGCCAACCGCACTTTGACGTTACCAGATGAAACAGCAACATTGGCATCGCAAGATTTTGCTACTGCAATTGCAATTGCGTTAGGATAGTATTATGTCAACACAAGTACAATTTCGCAGAGGTACTTCTGCTGAAACATCAGCATTTACCGGCGCTGTTGGTGAGGTTACTGTCAACACTACGTTAAATACGTGTGTTGTTCATGACGCATCAACGATCGGCGGGTACCCGTTGTTGCGCGCTGATTGTGTAAACTCAAGTCTCTCCCCAGGTTCTTTATCTAGCTGCGCTTTAAAATTTGCTAATAGTGCTAACACAGGGATCATTAGCCCAGGCATCGGGCAAATTGCACTGGTTGCCAACGGCGTTGCAGGTCTTACAATAGATTCATCTGGTTCTATTACTATTCCAGGTAACGTGTTAATCTCTGGTGATTTAACTGTGTCTGGTTCTTTTGAGTCCACTGACAACCTCGCCCTTATCGTTGCTCTAGGCTGACATGGCAAATACATTCACAAAAAGCACCAAGTCCAGCCTTTCAACTGCTGATGTAACTTCTAGTTCAGCAACTAACGTTGTTACTGCAGGGGGAACGGCTACTCTGATCATCCTTAGCGTGCTGGTTTCAAATAAAACAGGCAGTAGCGCAAACGGAAACATTTACTTGCTTCCCAACACAGGTGATGCCGCGTTTTTAATTAAAAATGCACCGATCCCTGCAGGTTCTTCCCTGGAGATGATCTCAGGTAGCAAAGTAATCATGACAGCAAACGACGTTCTCAGGGCAAGTTCAGATACCTCAAGCGCATTAGATATCACAGTTAGCTATCTACAGCAGACCTGATGGCACTCACTAAGATTGATGCTGACGGCCTAAACAGTAACGTCTTTAATGTTGTTGGGCCTTTCCGTAACCGTTTTATTAACGGTGGAATGACAATTGCACAACGTGCAACTTCCGCTACGGTGACTGCTGGTACTGCGGTTCCAACCGCAAGCACTGGTTATCCTTCCGTTGATCGTTGGTATGTCTACTCCACAGGTGCAAACGTTACAGCCGCGCAAGTTGCCGGTTCTGGTGCGGTTAAAAACCGCTTGCAGATCACAGGTGCGGCTTCTGTCACAGCTATTGGCGTTGGCCAACGTATCGAAGTCGCTAACTCTTACGATCTTGCTGGGAGTAATGCTACTCTCGGCGTTGACCTTGCCAACTCCCTTCTAACAACGGTAACCTGGACCGCCTATTACGCCACTACAGCAGATACGTTTGGTACGGTTGGAACTCCGACTAAAACGCAAATTGCAACTGGCACGTTCACAGTTACCAGCTCGGTAACGCGTTACACAGCTAACATTGCTATCCCAGCCGCCGCCACGACCGGTGTTGAAGTTGTCTTCACTGTTGGCGCGCAAATCAGCGGTACGTGGACGGTCGGTAATGTTCAGTTGGAGCTAGGTTTGGTTAGCAGTACGTTTGAAAGTAGGACGTATGGGGCGGAGTTGGCGTTGTGTCAGAGGTATTACTGGAGAGCAAAAGCTACTGATTATGTTTACACATGTTTTGCGTCGGGCTATGCTGCGGCTACAAGTGCCGTTGTGGTCACAAAACATCCAGTAACAATGCGAGTAACTCCAACTGTTTTAATTTCTAACACTCAAATACTTGCTGGCGGAGCAACTGGTGCAGCTACTGTTGGCAGTAATGCATCATCTCCTGTTGATTGGGGTTGCGGTCTTACTGGGAGTTGGGGTGCGGGCGGCTCAATTCTAAGGGCTGACAATAATGCAAACGCCTACATTGACGCATCTGCGGAACTTTAACCAACTATGACTTACCAACTCACCACTGGCGACACCGTTATCCGCCTTGCTGATAGCGCATCGATCCCTGCTGATAAATCCAACAGCGATTACACAATCTACCTCCAGTGGTTAGAAGACGGCAATATTCCCCTCCCCAACCCTGACGTACAGCCCTACACCTGGGAGCAAGCCCTATCAAAGCGTAATGCTGCGCTGACAGCATCAGATTGGACAATGCTCCCTGATTGCACCGTAGATCAACGTGCATGGGCTGTGTATCGTCAAATCTTGCGTGATATTCCCCAAACGTTTGCAGGTTTAGATCCCCAAGAAATTATTTGGCCCGTAGAACCCTCAACCCAAGGCCCCAATACAGCTTCAGCAGAGGAAGAAGCAGAACAACCAGTAGAAACACCCGCCAATGTTTTGGCAGAACAGGAAGCCGCAGCAGCACAAGTAGTTGTGACAGTTGAAGAAGTGGCCCCCGTTACTGTAGAGGAGTTAACAATCGCCCCAGAGCCTGCGGAAGCTACAATTGATACTACTGAGGTGGAGTAAAAATGCCATATTTAGGAAACAATTTAGGTGCAGCTTTTTCTAGCTACAAATTAATTGATAGCTTAACTGCTAGTTTTAACGGAACGACGACATCATTTGCACTTACTGTTAACGGTGTTACACCTGTACCATTCCCTCTCAACGAACAGAACATCTTGATTTCTGTCGGTGGCGTACCGCAAAAACCGGACTCCACAGGTACTGAAGGTTTTAGGTTCTCCGGTAGCAATATTGTCTTTAGTTCTGCTCCCAAGACTGGTGAAGCTTTTTGGGGCGTAATTCTTGCTGGCGCCGATCGTGTTAATGCGGGCGTTCAATACCCTGACGGCTCTGCTTCTGCACCAAGTATTACATTTATTGCACAACCTACGACCGGTTTATATCGAGCAGGTTCTGGCGTACTTGGATTTGCGACACTAGGTTTAGTACGTGGCGTTATTGATTCTAATGGTAACTGGGGAATTGGCACTACGGTTGCTAGCTCTGGCAGGTTGACCGTTTCTGGTAACGCAATTGGTACGCCTGTTGCCCTAACTGATGCTGTAACCATTGCCACAGACCTAAGTCTTGCCAATTACTACACGTTGACTCTCGGTGGCAACAGGACTCTTGGTGCCCCAACTAATCAAACTGCTGGCCAAAGCGGTGTTATTGTGATCACGCAAGACGGCACCGGCTCTCGCACTTTGGTGTATAATTCGGTGTGGAAATTTCCAAACGGAACGGTGCCGACGCTAACGATCACTGCCAATGCTGTTGATGTTCTTTGCTATTACGTCGAGTCAGGAACACGCATCACTGCGCGTCTACTGAGCGACGTAAGATGAGCATCGTTAATGTAATCGCGCTGAGTGCAGCAGGGGATGATAACTACAGGATCGAACGCAGCCTGCGGTTCAATAGCCCGGATACGGCGTACCTGAATCGGACACCGGCTATTGCTGGAAACAGAAGGACGTGGACGTGGAGTGGGTGGGTTAAACGCAGTGGCTTAGGAACTGCCCAAAGATTATTTAATGGGTATAGCGGTGATGAAAACAATACTACTGAGATTGGGTTTAACTCAAGCAACCAAATTGATTTTAGCAATGTAATAGGCGGAAGCCAGGGCAATGGTTTTTACGGAATTACTTCTGCTGTATTCCGTGACGTATCTGCCTGGTATCATATTGTTTATGCTGTTGATACAACACAATCAACGGCAGCCGCAGCCCTTAAGGTTTATGTTAATGGTGTCCAGCAAACATTAGGTACTTCATCATACGGCGGTGGCGCAAATCACAACACTTTTGTAAATAACACCAACGTTCACAGAATTGGCCAAACTGCACCTCCGAACTCTGGCTATTTCAATGGCTACCTTACCGAGGTCAACTTCGTCGACGGCCAGGCGCTGACCCCAAGCAGCTTCGGCGAAACCAATCCCGTCACAGGCGTCTGGGGCCCCAAGCGGTACGCAGGCACCTACGGCACCAACGGCTTCTACCTGAAGTTCGCGGATAACTCCAACACCACAGCCGCCACGCTGGGCAAAGACAGCAGCGGCAATGGCAACAACTGGACGCCCAACAACTTCAGCGTCACGGCAGGCGTCGATAACGACAGCTTTATTGATGTGCCCACACCGTATGCCGATGGCGACAATGGCAGGGGGAATTACGCGACGCTAAATCCGTTGGCTGTAACAGCCGCTAACTCAACGATCACAAACGGAAATCTACAAGCAGTCACTCCCAATGTCGGCGGCAATGCGTTCGCTACTTTTGCCATTCCAATTTCTGGCAAATGGTATTTCGAGGTCACGCCGACGAGCGGAAGCAGTACTGCTTACATTGGTGTATCAGCTTACACGGTTGCCAGTACATACCTCTGGCAAAACTTTAGCCACGTTTTTTATGCTGGCAGCGGGCAAAAGTCTGTTGACGGATCGGCTTCTTCATACGGTGCTACATATACGGACAACGATGTAATTGGCGTGGCGTGTAACTCTGACGCCAACACGATTACCTTTTACAAGAACAACACATCGCAAGGCAGCATTTCGCACACGATGTCGGACATGATCCCGGCATTGACTGATGGAGCGAGTGCATCTGGTGTGACTTTTTACGCCAACTTCGGCCAACGCGCTTTTGCCTACACGCCGCCGACTGGTTTCCTGGCGCTGAACACGCAGAACTTGCCCGAGCCGTCGATTAAGAAGCCGGGGAGCTACATGGATGCGAAGCTGTACACCGGCACAGGCGCCAGTCACAGCATCACTGGCCTTGGCTTTTCGCCGGATCTGGTGTGGACAAAAGCCCGAAGCAGTGCAGAAAGCCACCGTATTTACGACACCGCACGCGGCGCAACGCTCTCGCTGTTTTCAAACTTCACTAACGCTCAGAGCACCGAGTCGCAGTCGCTGACCGCATTTAACAGCGACGGATTTACGCTGGGAACTGGCGCACCCAATACAAGCAGCGTCACCTACAGCGCCTGGTGCTGGGACGAAAGCGCCACGCCGGGCTTCGACATCGTGACGTACACGGGGAACGGGACAAACCGCACTATCGCTCACTCATTAGGCGTGGCGCCAAAATTTATTATTACAAAATCTAGAACCACGGCCGATGATTGGTTTTGTTACCACGATGCCATTGGCAACACAAAATACATACTGCTAGATTCGACAGCTGCTTCAAATACGTCCTCTACCATTTGGAATAATACTTCTCCAACGTCAAGTACATTTTCACTTGGCACTAGTGGTGGCGCAAATCGCAATGTAGATAATTTTGTTGCCTATTGTTTTTCCGAAGTCGCGGGCTTCAGCAAGTTCGGCTCCTACACCGGCAACGGCAGCGCCGATGGTCCGTTTGTGCACTGTGGGTTTAGGCCGAGGTGGGTGATGTTCAAAAGATCTGATTCAACTGGTTCGTGGTTTTTGGAGGACTCTGCAAGGGGCACATACAACGTCATGGGACCAGAACTGTACGCAAACCTATCAGACGCTGAAGCTACCGCAAGCCGCTTGGACTTCCTTTCTAACGGCTTCAAGATGCGTGCAGGAAACGCTGGAGATAACGCATCCGGCGGCACCTATATCTTCGCGGCTTTCGCGGAGTCGCCCTTCAAATACTCACTCGCACGGTAACCACCATGTTCCTCCTAAACGGCGAACCACTCGCCATCGATACTCCCTTCACTACTGGCGACGTTCAGTACCCAGCCAACTGGTTGCGTCTGTCCACACCCAGCGAAAAAGCCGCCATCGGCATCACCGAAGCGCCTGATCCAGAGGCTTACGACCAGCGGTTTTACTGGGGTCCTGGCTTGCCTAAAGACCACACTCAATTGATTGAGCAGTGGGTTGCCCAGACCAAGCAAACGGCTGGTTCTCTCATCACTTCAACCGACTGGTACATCGTTCGTCAATTTGAATCCGGTGTTGATGCGCCTCCTGAAACCTTGCTTTATCGTCAGGCGCTTCGTTCTGCTTGCAACGACAAAGAAGTTCAGATCAACGCCACCAAAACAACTGATGATCTAGCTTCGTACCTTACTGGCGCCGATTACCCTGTGTGGCCAACTAGCTGATAATCCCTGCAAGCAACTAAGAACAGGTTGCTAAGATAAAACCAAGTGTTTGGTTTTTATTTTGACGGCAATTAACGTAACCTCTCGCCAGCAAACGTGGTTCAAGAAGGCGCCAGTAGCTGCAGATTCTCTTCCCAACGATCAAAAGGCCAAGGTTTACCAGGGGCGCAAGTATTCAAATTGCACCGTAGTAGATCATAAAGACGGCCACACACAGCTCAATATGGGCTCCCTAGGCACTTGGTGGATCTTTGATGACCACTGGATTGGGCTTACTCCAGAGCCCACTCCCTACGCCGTAGATGGCGATCTCCGCTACCTCCGCAACTTCCCTTACTTCTGGCAGCAGGACAACGGTGCAGAAGGCTGGCGCCAATGCCAAACATCATCAATTGCCATGTGTTTGAAGTACCTTGGCGTTAAGGGAATCAAAGACGATGTTGATTACCTCCGTTACGTCAACAAGCATGGTGATACAACGACCAGGGAAGCCCATTACGGCGCGCTAGATGATCTTGGCGTCAAAGCTGACTTCAAGACAAACTTGGACAGCCTTGACGTTAAAAATCAAATTGACAAAGGAAACCCAGTTGCCGCAGGTGTTCTGCACCACGGTACTGTCGATGCTCCAAAGGGCGGTGGGCACTTCATCGTAATCACTGGATATGGCCCCTCCTACTGGCTGGTACAAGATCCGTTTGGAGAGCAAGACCTTGTAGGCGGAGGTTGGTCAGCACAATCAGCAACCTCAGGCAAAAACAAGCATTATTCTTTTAAAAATCTTAATCCGCGTTTCTTCGTTGGAGGCGGTGCTACTGGCTGGGGATGGACGTTTAAATGATTGCTGTTCCTGCAAGTGTTCATAAAACTGCACAAGCTCTGCAAGATTTTTCAACTATTATCTTTTACTTGCATGTTTTAGCTTTGTTGGTGATCAACACAACTAAAACTCCTAAATCAAATTTTATGATAAGCAAGTTTTACAAAATGTTGGAGATCCTTGCAGGCTTGTTAACTCCTCTTGCTAAGCGTTAGTAACCAGCTAACATAACCCAATTAACAACAAAACCATGAAAAACTTAAAGTCAATTGAAGCTGATCTCAAGAAACAACTTGCTGATCTTGCAAATCAAATTCGCGCAACAGAATCATCGTTACTCCTCACCAAAGAAGGTTACTTAAAAGTAAGCGGCGCCCTGGAGGTAATTGAAATCTTAAAACAATCCGAAAAAGAAGAGGCCGTTCTTCTTGATTCTGTCTTAGAGGGATAATGGGAGCAGGGAGGGTCGAACTCTTTCGGTACCAACATAACGCACAGTACAGGTATCTGCACCGTAATTTTATGAAAGGATTCATGTATCTCCATGTTTCATTCAGAAAACGATTTACTCGCCAACCTGATTGTTTTAAGTCCAAAAGGAGCAAGAAAACGTTTTCGAGAATACATTTTTAAGGATTGGAATTGGCAATGTGCTTACTGTGATAAACAGTTAGATGAATGCACAGCCACCATCGATCACATCGTCCCCAAACATAAAGGAGGACACAATACTAGAAACAACCTTGCGGCTTCTTGCCAGGCATGTAATCAAAAAAAAGGTTCTAGCCCCTGGGAGGCTTGGTGCAAACAAACTCCCCATTATTCAGAGCAAAGGGTTGGTAAACTAAGAACATGGATGGAGCAAAAACCTTGCTCCTTAAGAATAGTTCCAACAGCGCAAGCTACTGCGTACAGCTGCCACGATGCAAACCTCACCTGGATCACAAGCTGATCCGCAGAAAATTCCACCCGGAAAAGCTTTCTTAAGTGCTTATAGTGACGCTGTTGCTCAAGCTATTGAGAAATTAAAGAGTGAACGGATTCCTAGCTCTTTTCAACAAGGAGCAAACGGAGCAGTGGCTCAAGATTTAATTGCGAATAAAGAAAATTACGTTTGATCATGGCTGATCACGCAAAAGCCAAGCGTTTATCTAAGGAACACTTGAAGTGCAACACTCCTCAAAGAACCCCAGGGCATCCGAATAAGTCGCATATTGTTAAGGCTTGTGGTGAGGGCGTACCTGGCGGAGAAAAGATTATTCGCTTTGGAGAACAAGGTGCTGAAACAGCAGGTAAACCAAAGGCCGGAGAAACTGAACGCATGAAGAGAAAGCGTGCAAGTTTTAAAGCAAGGCATGCAAAAAATATTGCAAAAGGCAAGAGTTCAGCGGCGTATTGGGCGGATAAAATTAAGTGGTGAGCCAGCTTCGCGTATAATGAGTTTAAAGTGGCCTACCACGGCTTGGTAATCTAGTGGCAAAATCTACAACCGACAAGTCAACTACTTGCTACTGCCATTTAACGCAGTGCTTTCGTGACTCAGTTTACGTTTATCACCAGACTCAACTCGTTCATTGGAACTTGATGGGAGGTAAGTTTTATCAAATTCACCTCTTGACGGAACGTATTTACAAAGAAATGGAAGAAGGCAATGACACGATTGCCGAACACATTCGCTCGTTAGATATTGCCACACCAAAAACAGTTGAAGACCTGGTGTACACCACGCTTCCAACTGTCCCCCTGGAAAGCTGCTTTGATCAAGAGCCCATTATCTTGCAACTGGCGACCAACCATAACCTGCTTGCTAAGAAGTTTGAAGAGTTAAGCAAGATGAGCGAAGCAATCGGTGATCAGCTTACTCTTGACCTTGGAGTTGAACGAGGTCGTGTGCATAAAAAATTCCAATGGTTGCTTAAGAGTACACTAGATTATAAGAAGTAATCAGCCATGTCTAACTCTCCTATTTTTACCGACACCCTGTTTTTTTACCCAACAGCGTTGACCGCTACAGGGGTAACGACAACTTGCGTGGTTGCTGCTCAGGATGATTTTTCACCTATCAACTATGGTTTTGCAGTTACTGTTGCTTCTATTGGCACCAGTGTTGTTGTTCGTTTTGAAGGAAGCCTTGATGGCACCGCTTTCTTTGCTCTAGCAGCTGCTGACACTACCATTTCTGCTAACGGTACAACCGGCTACAACGTCGCTAACTTCCCTCTCAAAGCCGTCAGGGCGCGCCTGGTAACGATCAACACAGGCACGCCAACTGTTACCTTTCTGATTTCAGCCAGGTAGATTGATGTCTGTTTCTCCCGCTACTTATAACGACACTATTCAACGCCGCGCCATTTACGATTTGACGCTGCAGTTTATTGATAGCACTGGTGCAAACATAGATTTAACAGGTTGGACAGTGCGTTCACAGCTCTGGGACCTTGGCAGGACAACACAGTACACTTCGTTTGGCGTCACTTATCCAAGTGTTGCAACAGGTATTGTTAAGTTGAGCTTAACAG
>Ga0310318_10003_pt1 | contig 29562 bp, 27 predicted proteins | sample LakEriER1TotalB5_FD_194719 | JGI IMG/M metagenome (GOLD analysis project Ga0310318, IMG submission 194719) | Enriched freshwater cyanobacterial communities from Lake Erie, Ontario, Canada - ER10.Total.B5 (v2) (version 2) | ecosystem: Environmental > Aquatic > Freshwater > Lake | place: Canada... | reverse complement strand
TCGCTTCCAGATCGCAGCCACTCGTTACGCCTCAAGATATGGTTAGCGCTCTATCAAAACAGAGGCATGGCTTTTGGGGCATGGGCTGTGGGCTGCGAACTGGCAGCCAGGTTGTTATTTCCAAATTGAGATGTGAGCTACGCGTTATACGGCGCCAGATTCTGGATGGATCGAAGTGGGCCATTGATGAATGTGTGGCCCAGGCTGGATCTGATGTGAAGAATCGATGGCCAGATTACTAAACCAACCAGAGGCAGCGATAACGCTGCCAGGTGTATTACTAAATCTTGCATTTACATTATTAATTTGGGCTGTAGCTAGAAAACAAAAAGTATATTGGGGCATTGCATTCTGTGCAGCAATGGCCACAGGGCTATTAATTAGTGCTTTATTTATAGCGGCTGCACTAGTGAGATCGCAAAACTTCAAAAAGTAAGATTTCGGAAAAATTATTATTAGTTGCAGCTAGATATTGCTTGGCACACGAACAACAGTTTACCTACTAAGCATGGCAATTCCTTCAGATGGGGGCTTATATTCAAATATATTAAATACGCACCTTTTAGTTGCAGAATCACAAGCGGCTAGCCAAGCTAATTGGCAAAAAATACTGCTGGTTCCACTACAAATAAATCCGATACAAGCCCTAAAGGAGCAGCAAACAGGTATCCTAATTTTTTCAACTCTAGTACTGGCTTTTTGGAGTGCAACTATATGGAATAGTTGGCAAATATTACAAAAAAAGATCGCAATTTTCTCGCAAGTACAGCACTACTATTTTTATTGCCAGCTGGCCTGAGTTTCAGCCTCTCAGATCTGCCGTGCAGGTTACGCTGGAAACTTCGATTACGCAACGTAGTCTAAAACTAAGTCGCACCAGGGATCTAAAGGGGTGATTTGCCTTGCATCACTGATGTGTCACTCAGTAAGACCAGTCGATGGATCGGTCAGTTGTGTATAATAGATGGTATTTATAAATTCTAAAATGCTCAAAATATATCTAAAAAAATGTTATACTATTTTTGTTTCTTTTGGTTGTGATCCGATTAAGTTAATTTCAATATTTCGTGGTTATCCCAAGTATTTTGAAAATCTTGGGAAACTGAAGAAGTCAATTAGTCGTAGCAAACTTAATCCTGTTCCTAATTCAGTTAAAAAATTTGGCGCACCTTATCCTATAGTTAATGAATTTTTCTCTTCTGCTGGAACAGCATCTGGGCACTATTTTCATCAGGATCTCTTAATTGCGAATAATATCTACAGGAGCAAACCTGCTTTGCATTTGGACATTGGTAGCAGAATTGACGGATTTATTGCCCATTTGTTGTCATTTGAGCAAAAGACGATCTTGGGTGATGTTAGACCGATAGAAATCAATAATCCAAATATTTCTTTTATTCTTATGGACTTGACGGGCAAATTAGAACAATCTCTTATTGGTAGATATGAGTCAGTAAGTTGTCTTCATGCTATTGAGCACATGGGTCTTGGTAGATATGGTGACCCAGTTAATGCTTCTGGTCACTATCTTGCATTGCATAATCTAACCCAATTGCTGTCTGACAAGGGGACTTTGTACCTTTCTTATCCAACTGGATCAAATAGTAGAATTGAGTACAATGCTCATCGTGTAATTTCTCTGGCCGAAAGTCGCCATATGTTCAATATTAATGGATTAAAAGTTGAGGGGTTCGCTTATGTTGATGACTCGGGCAACCTTTCAAGAGTTGAAAACCCTGACGATATTGATTGGGATTCAAGTTATGGCTTGAGTTATGGATGTGCAATATGGACATTGCAAAAGCAATAGGCTTTGATTGATTTGTGTAATACTGCCGCCCCTAATACCCTTGAGCGGAACGTACACAATGTATGCATCCAAGAGCCACTAACAATAAAGCGCTTCTGCACAGCAAACCGTATAATTTTATTTATAAAGATCTATACCTCGGAAGTTGCGCGAAATCAAGTAATTGCTGAGCGCGAACAATTGTACTCGATTGACGAGCCCAAGCCAATGCATGTTGTTGCATTAATAATTCATCATTATCATTTAAATACTTAATACGCGAATGCAAATCAGTAGCAGAACTATAACTTAAGCAATTAAAGCCATCCACCAGCCCATGGGGCGCACATTTAGGTGGTTTATTATTTAGGTTACGAAAGCAGGGAATCGTGCCGGAAGCGGCGATCTCATAATGGCGCAAACAATCCCAACCAGCTCGGCGAGTGGTAATACCAAATCTTGCGGCGCCAAGATCAGATCTATATGCGGATTCATCAACAAAAAAATGTTCTTTTGATCCAGCAGTAAGCTCAAGCAATTCACTATCAACAATATGGGTTTGGAACATCTGAGTTTTAGCTGGAACTGAATCAAAAATAACAGCAGCTGGAATAGAAAAACTGAGGGGATGCACCTGCAAACGTAAACCCCAGGGTTTACTGCTTCTAGTTAATTCTCTTTTATATAGATGAGTATCCGCTGCTTGCAATAAAACATTGAGACCATTTGCAAAACCAAATTGCCTAAAACGAGTACCACTACGGGGATATAAACGCTCATCGTCGTCTCCATCAAGCAAAAGTAAAGGTTGCCTTGCTAGTAATTCACGCCATTGCATTAGCAATCCCCATTGGCGCCAAAGATTACTGAGCACCACCGCATCAAACCAGCCAGCTTCAAGGCGCCTGTATATCTGGCTGCGATCAATAGCATCTTCCTGTTCGTGCAGCAGGCCATAAAGACTAAAACCTCCACCACGCACTGCAAATTCCGGCGCCACGCTGCTTTTACGCCCACCTTCATACATACATTCCTTACGGGGATAATCAACCAATTCCACCGAAGGCAACTCACGCAATCCATGGAGCAAGCCATCAGCAAGATAATCCTCCCGATCATCGGTAAGGAAAAGAATTCGTAAGATTTGCTTACTCAAAGTGAAAAAACCTACCTGAGATTCGCTTAGGTAGAAAAACAAGAAGTGCTAAAAAGCAAGGCAATAAGCCAACTGTACGTTGGATTTCGATCAAGCCAGGACCCACACCTTGCCAATGGAAATTGAGAGCCTGTTTTATTAAATTCCAAAGTTGAAATTGCATCCGATAAGCGGCCCAGCTAAAACGTTGCGGTTCATCTCGGAGTAAAGGATGATTAATTAAAAAAAGCTGCACAGCTGCTACTTCACGCAACTCATCGCCGCTAAATCGGTTTTTATTTGAAAGTTGCGCGCCATGTGTACGAATTTCTGCAATTGGAAGGCGACTAAGCAGCACTGGGGCTGTCTCAACTGCTCGAATCAACCATTCCCAATCTGCGGCATGGCACCAATCAGATCGAAATACTCCAGCACCACGCCACAAGTGCATAGAAAAAGCCATACCTGTGAGATTACCGTTGATACTGCCATGTTGCAGTAAAAGTGGTACGAATTCTGATGCTGCAATCGTGCGACTATTGGGAGAAAAACGGTTATGGTCTTTTATGCTAGTAGCAGCTATCGGTTTCCCCAACTTATCTATAGATAAATGAGTGCTAAGAATCCATGAAACCCCAGGCCAATCCCGCTTTAATTTTTTTATATTTGAAATTGCATCTGGTAGCAAGCGATCATCACTACAAAGCAAAAGTACCCAGCTGTGAATAGATATGGTATCAAGAGCAGCATTTAAATTTGCAAATAAACCGATATTATGTTTTCGGCGTATCCAATTAGTACGGCAGTCTTTAGCGGGTACAGATTCAATCCAATTGGCAGTGTAATCATCAGAACCATCATCAGTAATTAGCAGTTGCCAATCAGGATCTGATTGGCACTTCAAACTCTGCCAAGCTTCTGCAAGCAGTGCCGCTCGACCATAAACAGGTAGTACAACTGTGATTAACATAACGGTTATGGCAAGGATGCCGAAATCTCAGCATCAAGCCATGAAAGCATCTGGGCTTGTTCAATTTCGAATCCACCTGAACTATTACTGTGTCCGCACCATATATGATGATGCAGGCCAAGGGCTGCTGAAATTAATGCGTAATGTCCATAGATGTCTAGGCTACCGGGCAAAAGCTCCAATACTTTGGTTCCGGGTGTTGCAAAAATTAGGTTAGCTAAAGCTGCACCATGGGGAGCAACCACCCAAGTGGCACTTGCAAAAATGGAAATGCACAGCTCCAGAGGTAATGCTGCAGCATCAATAATAGCGAAACCTCGAATATGCAGAGCATGCTCTAAGCGCAACTCCTGATCTAATTGTCTACGAGAATTCAAGCCCCTACGCAGATAAATACGATCCTTATCAACTATCCGATGGGCACAAGAAATTAATTGCCTGCCTGCGCAACGCAACTTATTTAATCCATTAGGGTCGCATACTAATGACGTGTGGTTTTCAATAAAACAAGCTTCTAGTTGCCTCAATAATATCGGACCATGCTGATAAATGAGCTGGGAATCAGGGAAAAGAGCGGCTGCTAGTGAACCCACTCGTTCCAGCAAAGGCGAAACCGAGTGGGCTTCGATAGAAATACTGCGATCACAGAGCAACATCTCATCGGCCTTATGGCTAACTGGAAGACTTCCCAAGCCGGGCAGCGTTAACCAATGATACCAATTTGGATTGTTAAAACTAGTCAAAACAATGCCAGAGGTATTTCTGCATCTAGGTAAACGCCATGAACGTTGGCTGCCAGGAACTTGCCGCCACGCTTGCTGAATAGAGCCCACAGGTAAACCTGGCAAGAACAAACCAGGCAGCGCCCTACGTTTTAATCGAGTAAGACTGGGCAAATGTTGGTTGGCCGGGTTGCGTTCAGTGAGGATAATATTGTTATATGAAAGAAAACCAGCCTCTAAAATGAGTGGTTGTTTACGGGGATCTTCAACATTTATACGTAAATGGAAACGGCTAAAGGAAGAACGAGGCAGTGGCTGCCAACAGGTATTTAAAGCATCAAAAACACTATTATTTAAATTATTGTTAACAACAAAATCATGGAAATCAAACGTTTCACTACTTACTTGAATTGCAGGAATCAGCTGACGCAGAAGCGAAATACCATGCGCATCAACAAAAAGCAACGACGGCATTTGAGCAAATAAAGTATGTATTTTATATCTCAAGAGTAAAACATTACAGGGGGTTCAGGAGAGGCTGCTATTGCTAGGCGTAGTATCATGGTAATCTTACAAAGATTAACTACAATAACTAAAGTCGTTAAATTTTACAATTTGCAATAAAGAATTATTTGGCTTGCATTTCCGGAGATCGCTACTGTGTGGGCTACTTATTGGGGCTGGGGGCTTTAGTGAATGGATAGTTGCGGGAATGCTGATATGGACATTGTTGCAATTGCGAATCTGGCCAACAAAAATGAACTCACTCTGAAATTTAACTTCACCGTCAGAGATGGGGTGGCTTTAGCTATTGGTACATTAATGTTGATTTACTGGTCTTTCCGGATCCAGTAAAACCGCAATCCCTCATTAGTTTATCTTTGCAAGAAATAGTAAAAGCTACTTATTGGATACTATTTACTCCAGCAAACCTTTACGCAAACATGGTGAATGGTAGTAAAAAAAATTAATGCTTGCTATTGCTATTAGTTTATCCTTATATTCAACTGCAACCCAGGTTGGATAGCTCTTAAGCCAGAGATTTTAGGGCGGTTATGGAAATATTTATAATATTTTAGCGAAGGTCTTGATACGGGCAGCACTGAACTAGGTTATGTGACTTGCGGTGTACTGTTGCTATTATTTCTCCTAAACAAACGGTGGCTAGAATCCGCAATAGTAATAATACTGGGCTATGCCATACAGGCGCAACACCGATCAGACCTCCTTATCTTGGCTTCAATACTAATTAGTTGGATTTGCAGCAACAGAGAATGGTTGAGAAACATATCCCCTAATCTTAAGACAATTATTGTTATGGCAGCGATTTAGCTTTATGCATGTTTACTGCTATGAGCAGCTTTTCAATATTTAATCGATTCGCCAACATATTCACTGCTTGACGCCCTAAAATATACAGTATGGATTGAATAAACTTTATCTTGCCTATACTAATTTAGACGCAACTCCTCCAAGCCAGGTACCAATTGGAATTACATCTAATGGTAAATGGTGGCACAACTTGGCTCTCGACTCGCTCCGCAGTGGGGGATTTGGGGGGGGGCTTCATAGCTTAGCCTGGCTGATAGGGCTGCTCTAAGCTGCCTTGCGTTGGCACCAGTTGAGAGAGTTAGAGGGATTATTAATAGCTCTTGCGAGCATTGGCATTTCATCAACTAGCATACCTATTGAAGTAAGTTCATACGTGCCGATTAGCATAATTTATATAACATTATTATCATTAAATTATTCTCCAGTTGTCAAATCGCAACAGGCCTCTTGATGAAATAATAATAAGAGCCAGGGCTATCGCTGGTAAGCACCAAGCCAGCAGGCCATCGACAGGGATAACAGCAAGTGGTGCAATTAAAAGCAATATAACAGCTATCAAAATATGTTCCTTGCGTACCATAATTTTGTTTGGGTCCCATATTATCAGAGCTAAGAGTGTGAAAAATGCAACCGCGAGATTTAACCATCCATAACCTTCAACCCCTCCAAAAGGCAACCACCAAGTGACCCCAATCGGAGCGACAACAACAAGGACAGAAACTTGCAATATACTCAATTGTTGCAATAATTTGCCTTTAAATGCTTGTTGTTGGAATATCTGGCTTGCACCATTACAAACAGCAGCTAGCAACATTGCTCTTGCTGGCAATATTGCATTGGAGTATTCTAAGCCAAAGATCATTGGCAATATAGTGGAATCTATTAAAATATAAAGCGCAAAAATGGCGAGGCCCGAAAGCGCAACTGCATGTAAACCTTTAAGCAATTGTGAATGAGCATTATCAGATCCATGGGCATTTTCTATGAAAACTATAGGAGCAAGAGAGCCGGGCAACACTCCCACTAGCTGAACAACTAATTGGGCTACTCTTAGAAGTCCAACACTTGCAAGGCCTCTATCAGCTCCTAGGTAGAGGATTGCAGGCCAGAAAATTAATTGCTGAACTAGTGGAACCAGATAGAATGGCAAGCCTGCTCTAAAAAATATTTTTAGGGGCAAAGGTTTACCATTAGATTCTGGCAGCCGCCTCAAGCTTATAATTGCAGCCAACGCATTAAGACTAGTTGCAATAAATAAGCCAGCCACCAATCCTTTCCAGCCATACGTGATTCCAAAAATTAATGGTAATATAGCTTTAGAAAATGCCACTTGTAAATGGCGTCCAAATACTTGATTGTAATCTCGGCTTGCTAACACAGGCTCCCAGAGCACATCTACATAGGATTCAATAAATAAATAAATAACTATAACAGCAATTAACCATGGGCTAGATCCCAAGGGATAAAGAGATGGGTACAAAAAGGGTACCGCTAAGATTGAAGCAACAGCACTAAATGATGCATTCCAGCCTAAAAATTGCCTTTGGATTCCACCACGCACATTTGGGGGTAGCTTGCAGGCAGTTATCTGATAGTTGTAATCTGTGCCAAAGCGAGCAATACTTGAAAGTGATTGAGCGGAATTCCCCAGCAGAGTGAATCCGCCAATAATATTTATTGGCAGCAAGCGAATGAGCATTATGTTTGCAAATAATCCAATCCCTTTACTAACAATTTGAACAAAGATGGAAAATTTAACTGCTTTTTTTATAGAAACCATTACTAGATCCCGAGCAGCCCAGCGAGCTGGTTCAGTTCCACTAGTTCACTGCTGTTGCTTTGGAGATTTTTTAGTTGCAGCTTGCCGCTGCTGGCTTCCGCTGCTCCGATCAGCAAAGCAAAAGGGGCAGCTGATTTGAGCGCTCGTTTCATTTGTTTTGCAAAACCTGCACCGCTGTGATCAAGTTCCACCCGATGGCCCTTTTGGCGTAATTCGCGCGCTGCCTTTATTGCGATAGCTTCTGCTTTTTCGCCTTGGCTTATTACGTATAAATCAGGGGCAGCAGCTGTTGTGCTGCTTTGATTCTGCATCAGTAAAACCAAACGCTCTAAACCCATCGCCCAACCGATGCAGGCAGTATCCGCGCCACCGAGCTGTTCCACTAAACCGTTATATCTACCGCCGCCACATACGGTGGCCTGGGCGCCTAATGCAGCACTAGTTATTTCAAAGGCAGTGTGGCCGTAATAATCAAGGCCGCGCACCAGGCGTGGATTTAATTGGTAGGGGATCTGCAAGGCAATTAACCCCAGCTGCACCTGCTCAAACCGTTCAAGGCTTTCGGGGCATAGGGCAGCTACTAGCTCTGGCGCGGTTTTTAATAATTCCTGGGTGTTTGGATTTTTGGAATCCAAGATCCGTAATGGATTTGTTTGTAAACGTTCTTGGGAATCGGGATCCAGCTGGTTTTGATGTTGCTCTAGCCATTTCACAAGCTGATTTCGATAATTAAGGCGATCAGCTTTGTTGCCGAGAGAGTTGAGTTCTAATTTGAGCTCCTTTAAACCCAAATCCATTAATAAATCCCAAGCAATCACTATTGCTTCCACATCACTGCGGGGTTCATTAAAACCTAAGAATTCAAGCCCCAGCTGATGGAATTGCCGCATCCTTCCAGCTTGTGGCCGCTCATAGCGAAACATCGCTCCGCTGTACCAAAGCTTTTGCGGGCCTTGGCTTAATAGTCCGTTTTGGATGGCAGCGCGCACTACCCCAGCTGTGCCTTCTGGCCTCAGGGTGCAGCTGCGATCACCACGATCGTTAAACGTATACATCTCCTTACCCACCACATCAGTGGCAGCACCAATACCACGGGCAAATAATTCAGTGGCTTCTAGCAATGGGGTGCGGATTTCAGATACGCATGCTCTACGCATGTGTTCGCGGGCTATCGCCTCTAGCTGCTGCCAGCTATTGATACCGGTTGGCAATTGATCTGCCATTCCCCGCAGGGTTTGCAATTGGCTCACGTGCAATTTGCTCCTGCCTGCTTGCGATCCTGCCGCAATGGCACTGCATCAACTACCAATTGTTGCCGGCTAGGGGCACCGGGAATTGGTTGATTAAGCCAGGCCTGCAGCCTTCTTTCTAATGCCAGCGAAGGTTTTGCGCTAATCGAGCGGGGTTCTCCCAGCAAAGCGCCGCCGGGCATGCGTTCTACCTGTAATTTCACCAGAACTTCAGCGGCTGGCGGAGCAGAGGGCACTACAGGATCTGCACTATCAAGATCAGCCACACTTAAAGGGCAAACAACAGCAAAACCGAGATGTTTTAGAACTTCCGGCACAGCGATTGACGGCGGCAGATAAGACTGCATAACAAATAATAAAGATGGCAAAGCAATGATTGCCGGGCTACTAGTAGTGGGTTTCTTGTTTTTATTCAATTTTTGGATAATAACTTTATCGGATTTTTTATTTAACAAAACTATTGGATTTTGCCCTGCCAATCGAGAGTTTTTATCAATAGATTCAACATCTGCTATTAATGCAACGGCATTATTAGCACTGCGGGCACCCCTCGGACGGAGAGATTCTGCGCCAGATAGGAGCAAACAATACTCAACAGAGCAATAGAGAGAGATGAGCTTAATGCGGAAATTCACTGCAGAGCAAAAGTGTATCCAGGCACAATAAGAGCCAAAATTTCTTTAGCCCTTATTTGATTATCTTCAATTATAGCATCTTGCAGCTGCTCTAACAAAGGTTCCAGCTGATCTATTAGAAGAAAATTTTCATGGGCTTGGCGGATAAATGGATGTTTAGTTGGCAAATCGTCAGCATTAATAAGCAATTCTTCATATAGTTTTTCGCCAGGCCTCAGGCCACTGAATTTAATCTCAATATCACCATTGAGATTAAATTCATCCTTCACACTAAAGCCGGAGAGCATAATCATCTGCCGCGCTAAATCAGCAATTTGCACCGGTTCACCCATATCCAATACAAAAACTTCGCCACCCGTTGCCATCGCAGCTGCTTGTAAAACTAGCTGCACCGCCTCTGGAATCGTCATGAAATATCTTGTAATTTCAGGATGGGTAACAGTTACCGGCCCACCTGCTGCAATCTGGCTACGGAATAAAGGCAGCACTGATCCAGATGACCCCAATACATTACCAAAACGCACCATCGAGAAATATGTTTGCTGCCCAGTGAGTAGGGCTGCAGCCGCTGCATTCTGCACTAGTTGTTCACAAACACGTTTACTTGCACCCATTACATTAGTTGGCCGCACAGCTTTATCCGTAGATATCAATGTGAAGCGCTCCACACCACAATTACTGGCCGCTGCCAATGCTGCTGATGTGCAATTCAGATTATTGGCAAGGGCTGCGCACACGTTTGCCTCTACTAAAGGCACATGTTTATATGCAGCTGCATGAATGAACAACTGAACTCCATGGCGTCTACACAAAATCTCTAGCTGGACTTGATTTGACGCATCGATTAATACTGGCAAAATTCGTTCTTTTTCCGCATGATATAGGTTATTTAATTCTTGGTGGATTGAGTAGAGGGCATATTCCGAGTGTTCAAGCATTAATAATAATTTTGCCCCAGATCTTAAAACTTGGCGACACAACTCACTACCTATACTTCCGCCAGCACCTGTTATTAATACAACTTTTTGAGCAACAGCATCTTCTAAAATATTTGGTAATGCAGGAATAGCTTCCCTACCCAATAGATCTTCAATCGCAACAGGCTGCAATTCTGTGAGCCGCTGACGCCCACTAGTAATATCAGCAATGGATGGAATCGTGAGCACATCCACCCCTAGTGCCCGCAGCCGGATTGAAATATCACGACGACGCTGGCGCGCAACTGTTGGCAAGGCAAGCAGCACTTGGCGTATTTGCTGCCTTTCAACAACTTCTAAAAGTGATTCCGGGTCGTTTACCTTGAGGCCATCAATGCGGCGATGCCAGAGAGCGGGATTATCGTCTACTAGTGCAACAACATGAAGTAACGGGTTGTGATGTAATTCTTTAAGTAATCGCTGGCCGGATTCCCCTGCGCCATAGATCAAACTAGGTAAACCTTTTTGCGTATTAAATAATCGTTGGAATTGAAATCGCAACAAATCACGAGCAATTAAACGGCTAAGGATTAATCCTGCTGTGATTAGTGCCCAAAGCAGCAGCCAAAAAGATCGCGGTGGTTGTATTGAACCCTGCAAGGTGCACACCAGTAAAAGTAGTAAAACAATCAGACCGGTGCGGGGTAGCAGGCCATAAAGGGCATAGCTGCCAGTGCTGCGGGTAAGGCCGCGATACCAGCCACTAAAAAATAAGCTACCGATACCTAGAAACAGCAGTGGCAATAGCAAAGGTGTTGCGCGCCAAAACTGCAGGGGGAAAAGCTGGCTTAGTCGCAGGGCGAATCCCGCCCAAAAAGCAAGCACCAACACAACTGCATCCACACCAATCAGCAGGAAACGGCGTGGAATTAAAGTGCGATCTGAGCGGATGGCACGCAATCTGCGGTTGAATGCGGTAGTGAGATGATTGTTAATCCCCATAAATGAAATTATGCCACTAATTTGGCACTTCACAGAATTAGACCGATCAAAATTATCATGCATGGTTGCTAAAATAATTAAATTTTAGATGGCAAGCGATTGCAATAAAATCAAAATTATATTAATTATGGCATTTTCTATCTGCAGCTATACCATTTCATTGCCTGCTTACGGTCAAACTAAAAACTTAAAGCCAGCAACTATAAATATCTAGCCACGCAGGCAAGTTCGTTGTGACAGCTATGCGCTGGTCCCAGGTGATAGCTTGCAAATTGCAATTATTGATATGCCTGAATTAAGTGGTAGTTATTAGATCGGCTTAGATGGAACAATATGCCTACCAAGATTATGTGCTGTATATGCTTCTGGGCTTACAATAGAATAGTTGAGAAGCTTTCTCACTCAACTATTTTCTAGCTTTGTTAAACGGCCCCGTTTATACGTTCGCCCAATTGGCTATAGACCAATTCGAGTATTTGTTGATGGTGAAGTGAAGCGTCCGGGGTATTGCCAGTTGAGTGGTGCAAGTTTCAGCCAGCAAAATGAAAATAAAGCCTCGGGTCTTGGTCCAGGATCTATCGATCAGCAGAAGATGACACAGCGGCAAGAACGCTTCACCACAGTTCGCACCATTTCGGCATAGCTTGCCATCTGCTCAGGGGTGATGGTGGGATACACGATGAAATAGCACTCATTGATTGGACCCAATTGGTCTGATTGCTTCGAATAACAAATTAATTAAAGCTCTCACTCATGCCCCATAAAACAAAAAATTATGCGTATCCAGCTTTTGCTTACCCGCCACCACTTGCTGTACGGACACTTGGGTAATTTCTTGAGCCGCCTCATCTGCCGTAAATGCTCGATATCCGTGCGCAAAAAACAATTCAAAGGTTTTAGCAAAATATGGATTTATCGCAGTCCCTGCTGGTTGGTGTTCGCTGCTGGATATTTCTATCATCCAAATTGGGCGCGGTTCATTCATTAGAGTTTGATTAGAACCTTGAAGCATCATGAATTCCGCGCCTTCGATATCTGCCAGTATTAGCGCCTTCTTGCCTCGTAAAGTATCGCCAAGCACACGGTCTAAACTCAATATCGGCACTTGGGTGACATAACTCTTTGGGATTGCTGCCCATCCCTTCACCAGGGATGCACCTGTCCCCCCCCCCCACATTTGCAAAATATCTGCGCAACTACCAATTGCTACTGGGAACACTTCTGCCACTTTGGCCCAGCCATTGTTTTGGATGTTCTTCAGCAAATAGTGCAAGTTACGGGTATTAGGTTCAACCGCGATGACATGTTTGTCCATGCTCAGCGCATGGCAGCAGTAATAACCCACATTGGCACCCACATTCACCAGCACATCTACGCCGGCCAGGAGCTTTCGCACCACCTTGGTTTCATCTGGTTCAAAGCTCCCCTCAGCCATGGCATCGTGCCCGGCGAAGTTAAAACCCCACGGGGTTTTGCGTGGTGGATGACGCTGATCGAGTAGATCACGCGTGTTTCGATAAAAGAGTGCTAGAGCAGGGAAATGTTCAACAATGGATTTAATGGTGTTTTTCATGTGCGGTTTCCTGATTACGAAGTGATGCGGCATTGATTTAGTGCTAATCCCCTTCACCGCAACGCACTGCCAGCCAAAGCACCCTAATTCTTCAGCTCGCTTATTTCTGCGCAGTTTGAAACAAGCCAAACCCAAATGCCGCGCTGGCGCTTTAATCCACCCAAGCAGGTAATTTCCTTTATGGGCAAAGAATATCAGTCTAATTTCACTGAACAGGCGGGCATATCACCCAGGGCTCTAGCAAAAAGAAGAGCAATGCGGGTGCGGCCGATGGCGCTGTGAAGGCTTCTAAAGCCCCAAGGGTTATGCCCGAGCAGAGGCCACCGAAAATGGCACAGCCACCCGCCGATCAAGCCACACCCCAATCAGCACCACAATCACCGCCACAGCCAACACCCACAGCCAACCACCAGCCAGCAGCGCCACAGCCAAGCCAAAAGTATTAATTGAATAAATCTTAGCCACCCGCGCATGGCTCCAGCCGGCTTGGTGAAGCCGCTGGAAGAGGTGCAAACGATGGGCCTGGAATACCCGTTGGCCGGCCAACAACCGGCGGGGTACACAAAGGCAGGCATCAGCCAGCAATGGAGTAGCCACCAACAACATGCCAAGGGCTTGGGGCCAGCTGGGTTGTTGCAGCACTACGGCAACAAAAACTGCCCCAAGGAAAGTGCTACCCACATCACCCATAAACACCTTGGCGGGGCTCCAGTTCCAAAGCAAGAAACCAAGCAGCGCACCCACCAAGGGCCAGAGGGCTGGCATGCCGGTAAGGGCAGCAACGGCAAACACCACGGCCATACAGGCGGCAACGAGGCCATCGAGGCCGTCCATGAAGTTGGTGAAATTGATTACGGCGGTGGCGGCAACCAAGAGCAGCAGCAATGGCAGCAAACCAATCGCAAGGACCTGGAGTGGGCTGATCAGCAACAAAACCACAACAGTGGCCACCTGCACTCCGTAGCGCAGGGTTGCTGGCAGGTTGTGGCGATCGTCGAGGAAACCAACCAGGCCAAGGGGCAGGCATATCAGGGGAAGCCAACTGGCTAGCCAGGCAACACCAAGTGTGCCCACCAGCACGAAGGCGACGCCACCGCCACGAGGGGTGGGCTGGCGATGGGAACTGCGGGCGTTGGGCTGATCTAGCAGTCGCTGGCTCAACTGGGGGATCAGGGCGCCCAGCAAGGCCCAGCTGGTCACGGCTGCGATAAAGATCGAGCTCAAGACAATCGTAAACATCAGGCCAATGGCAACACGGGGAAAGGCTTGGCAGGCTGACCCAGCAGCTGGTGACTTGGAGTGAAGCCTGCCAGATCGGCACCCATGCGGAGTACGGCTTCGAAGGCCTTGGGAGAACGCAGCAGCAGCGGCGCGGCGAGAGAGAAAAAGAGGCGGTTGGGAATCGGCAGCAACCGACAACGTATGGCAGGGTCCCCAGGGGGCAGGGCCATCTGCAAGGCCTTGATCATGGCGCTGTAACTGAGAGACCTGTCTCCACCAAGGTCGATACGCTCGGGCAGGGCAGTGGGTTCAGAAGAAACGCCATCCTCGCCCGAACGGGCCAGCTGCCCAGCTAGGGCCAAGGCCACGTTTGCGAGTTGGAGGGCGTGGATGGGCTGTCGCAGTCCGGTATCGGCAGGCAGTGGCAAGAGGGGCAAGCGTCGCATTAGTTGAATGATGCGGCTGAGGTTCTGGTCGCCGTAGGGGCCCACCTGGCCATAGATGAGGGTGGGCCGCAGGATGCAGCAAGTCACCTGAAGGCGGTGGCATGTGGAAAGCAGCTGGTCTTCTGCGCCGGTGAGCCGGGCCGCCAGCTCGCGATCGAAGGGATTGGCCGCGAAGCGCTTGGTGAGCGCTGAAGAGGAGGAGCAGGCGATCAGGCCGCTCAGGCCGCTCAGCCGCTCGGGATGGTGGGTAGCCAGTTGCTCCAGAAAGGGGGCCAGCAGCCAAATTGGCCCGAAGCTGATCCAGATTGCCGGGCCGCCGGGCACGCCGGCTGGCCGGAACGCGGCTGGGTTGCTGAAATCAGCTGAATGGGCGTGATGGAGGTGATCCGAGGGCACTCGCGAGTAGGCCGCCAGCCGCCAGCCCTGATGCCTGGATGCGGCCAGCTGCCGGAAGGCCTCACCGCTAGCCGTGGCGGCACCGAAGAGATGGAGCTGCATCAGCGGTTCCGATCTAACCGGGTGGCCAACCGCCTGCTGTAGCGGGTGAGGAAGGGAAACCACCAGATCCAGCCAAAAGCGCGTCGGTAAGCGTGGCGCACCTCCTGCAGGCGGCGCTGGGTCTGCTGGCCGCTGATGCCTCCGGCGTCCATGTGCACCAGCTCTAGATCAAGACACTGCACCCGCAGGCCGGGATAGCGGCTGAGCTGCAGAAAGTAGTCGAGGTCGGCGGAAAGGCGGAATCCGGGTGCGTAATGGGCCAGCCGACGGCGGGCGCCGGGGCCGAGCAGGGTGGCCTGGTGGGGCGGGGTGGAGCCCAGCAGCAGGGCACGGCGGTAGGCCGCTCTGGCTAGCAGCCCTGGAGGTTGAAAGGCAGCGATGCGGCCGAGGGGGTTTTGGGAGGCATTGGCATAGCGGCCTCTGCACACCAGCAGGTCAGGCCATCCATGTCTCAACTCAGTATTTGAGGTTTCGGCAGCTTCGAGCGCTGCCATCGCTTCTGCAAGCACTGTTCGCGAGGCGGCCCAGTCGTCCGATCCCCAGAAGAGCAACCAGTCGGCTGCAGCGGCGAACCCCTGGTTCATCGCTCCGAAGATCCCCGGTTGGCGGGGATCCTGGGCAATCCAGCAGCAGCGGGGCTCGTTGGCGCAGCTCTGTTCCAGCCACTGGCGGTGTTCATGGCCAGAGGGACCATCGATAAAGAGCAAGTGCCAGTGGGGCCATGTCTGCTGCTGCAGCGAGGTGAGCAAGCGCGATAGCAGGTTGTGGGAGTTGAGCGTCGGAACGACAATCAGCAGCGAACAGCTCACCCTTCTCGCCGCACTAGTACATCGCCGAGGACCAGCACATCCATATTGGTGCGCAGGAAGCAGGCGAGGGCCTGATGGGGCGTGCAGACGATGGGCTCGTTTTCGTTGAAGGAGGTATTGAGTACCATCGGCACACCGGTGCGCTCGAAGAAACGGTGGATCAGGCGGTAGTAGCGGCCGTTGTCGGCTTCAGTGACGGTTTGCAGGCGACCACTGCCATCCCGATGGGTCACGGCAGGGATTAACGGCCGCTTCTCTTCTCGGATGGGATACACCTGCATCATGTATGGGACATCGGCGTCGGCAGGGCTGGCAAATTCAAACCACTCTGCGGCAGCTTCCTGCAGGACGGATGGGGCAAAGGGCCGGAAGGACTCACGGCGCTTGATTTTGAGATTCAAGATGTCCTTCATGTCGGCCCGGCGCGGGTCGCCCAGGATTGAACGGTGACCAAGAGCTCGGGGCCCCCACTCCATCCTGCCTTCAAACCAACCCACCACCAGGCCCTCGGTGATGGCGCTGCTCACTTGATCCAGCAAAGCCGCCTCGTTCGGAAGGCCGGCATCGCCGAGATGCAGCAGGTTGCAGCCCGCGGAGCGCAGCTGGTCGGCGATCTGGGGTTCCGCCAACAGGAGTTCAATCTCTCTAGGGGCTGGCCGGGTACCCAGATAGGCGGCTCCCATCGGCTTACAGCGTGGATGGCCCAGCTGATGCCAAACGTCCAGGGCTGCTCCCAAGGCTCCGCCGGCATCGCCAGCGGCGGCCTGCACGTAGACCTGCTTGAAAGGAGTGGATCGAGTGACCTTGCCATTGGCTACCGAATTGGCACCGCAGCCTCCGGCGATACAGAGCTGATCGAGTGGATGGCGGCGGTGCAGCGCGTGCAGCATGTGGAAGAAGGCCGTCTCGTACATCGCCTGGGCCGAGCGGGCGATGTCCTTGTGGCGTTGCTCTAAGGGCTGATCGGCTGATCGGGCAGGGCCGAGCAGTTCAGAGAGGGCAGGGCTGAAGTGGGTGCCCACCACCGGGCTGCCGTGACTCCATTGGTGGGGCAAGCGCTGGGTGGCATGGGTGAAATAACGCAGATCCAGATCGAAGCGCCCATCCGGCAGCAACCGCACGATCTGGCGCATCTGCTCCAGGACTGTGGGCTGGCCATAGGGCGCCAGACCCATCACCTTGTATTCATCGCCGTAGTTTGGAAAACCCAGGAACTGGGTGATGGCGGTGTAGAAAACACCGAGGGAGTGGGGAAAGAACACTTGGCCCTCAAGTGTGAGGTTCGCGCCTTGCCCCACGCCCCAGGCGGAGCTGGCAAAATCCCCGAAACCGTCAACTGATATCGCAGCGGCCTCCTCAAAAGGAGAGGCGTAAAAAGCCGAGGCCAGATGGGCCCGGTGATGCTCAATGAAATGCAGTTGTGCCTTGATCGGCTGCTCAGGGAACGCGCGGGCTAGTTGAAGAGCCAGGCCCGCGCGTTCTTGCTTGTTGCGCCAGCGATCCCAGAGGAAGCGGGGACTGGGCCGATGCACGATTGTGTAGTAAGCCTTTCGCCAGCGGGTGGCTTTCGGCAGGGTGTTGATGGCGATATGACCCACATCAGCCAGGTTCAGGCCAGCATCGTCGAGACACCAGGCGATGGCTTCCGAGGGGAACCCGGCCCAGTGCTTGATGCGGCGGAAGCGCTCCTCTTCTGCAGCGGCTATCACCTGGCCATCCCGAACCAAGACGGCAGCTGCATCGGCATGGAAGGCGTTGAGGCCGAGAATCAAAGTCATAGAGAAGTAGGGATGGGAGCCCTCAAGGTGTTGAGGCTTTCCAGTTCATAAGACAAATGGGGGCTGTTCGCCACCGCCGAGAATCCAGTTGTAGAGGTCGAGGGTTTGCGCCGCAACCTGGGGCCAGCTGTAGTTTTGGGCTACGAGAGCTTGGCCAGACTCACCCATCGCCGTGCGCTCTTGTTCGGTAAGGCTGAATAACTGCCTCATGGCTAGGGCCAGGGCTTCGGGGTTCGGTTCAGCCCTAAGCGCTGCAGCATGGTCAAAGGCTTCTGGCAGGTTGCAGGCGGAGCTGAGCAGACAGGGAAGGCCGTAGGCCATCGCTTCTAGGGCTGCCATCGGCAGAGCTTCAAAATGAGAAGGAAGAACAAAGGCCCTAGCGGAGGCCAGCACAGACTCCTTTTCACTCCCAAAGACTGGACCAAAGGCCATGCAACGGCGTATGGGCTTGGTTTGGAGCTGGCGCTCCAGGGCACCGCCATCGCCGTAGCCCACCAGGGCCAGCCACCAGCCTTGACGTTCAGCCTCGCTGGTCACGGCCTCCCAGGCATGGAGGAGCGGGGTGATTCCTTTGCCGCTATGGAAACGACCAAGGAAGAGCAAAATCTTCTCATCAGCAGGAATGATGGTTTGCCAAGGTAGAGGGAGCCGCGGTGTATCGGGCTCCCCTCCTGTCGCTTGGCCAGGAAGAGCTACCCCATTGGGGATCACAGCGATTGGCATTCTTGGCAACAGTATTTTGATGGCAGTTGCTTCCGCTGGACAAAGGGCATGCAGACAGCGGGCAGAGCTCAAGGCGCTGCTTTCCCAGAGATGCCAAACGAAGAATTTCTTCCAGCGTGACTGGGCCAAGGCCATTGGATTGAGCATCCCGTGGGGGGCGATGATCAGAGGTAGTTGAGTATTGGCAAGAGTTTTAGCTATGCGCGTAGGGCTACGCCACAGGCCGTGGAGATGGGCCAATGATGGCTGCATGCTGTTAATAGATTGTCGTAATCCGCGATCACGCTGAAACGCGGTATAGCGAATAGCAATGAGCCAGGTGGCTTGCATCCCCGCATTGCGCTGGGCTGCCACGAGATCAGCCACGGCCATGGCGATGCCTCCATCCGTGGCGTTGGATGCGTGGGAAAGGTGTATCAGGTTCAAAAGGGTTTGCGTGTTCGCCTCATCGCTGCTGAGCCGTCATGCATGGAACGCCGGCAATTACTTCGTATGGCGTGCCGCAGCTTGTGCAGATAGCAGAACTATCGCCTAATTGCAGCTCCGGGGACTTACAACGAGGACATTGCAGTAAGTCTGCCAATTGAATCTTGCGATTCCGTTTCTTTTGCGACAGCAGTTTTCGCGCTATGGCCAAGCCCAAGCGACCGAACTTGGCACGCAAGGATGTCTGCATTTGGGTCGTCAGTGTCATTTCTGGAGATGTCCAGTTGGCATCGACCTCGGGATCGATGATCCGATACGGAATCTGATCCGTCCAATAGAAACGAGTATGAAAAGCGAAGGGCTTTGATGGAATCACCGAGCCTGCGATCAAAGGCTTGGTAAGTTCTTCATACAATTCTACTAATTCAGGATCGGGTATCCACGACGACTTCTTGCGCACCTCAAGCACACCATGGCGCACCGTCACTTCAGAACGATGATCCCAATAGGGGTTGATCCGTTCCATAAAGGCATCGGGGGTCTCGATGTAGCCTGCCCTGGCAACACGCTGTAATTCGCGCAAGAAGATTTCGGGCTCAGCCGAGTGCTCCAGTACATGCGAAGCAATAACAAAGTCAAAGCTCTTGTCACGAAAAGGTAACGCCTCTCCCAGCCCCAACACCGATGGTCGATCTGTGATAAAAGGCGCCCAATGGCGTTCGCGGGTTTGTGTGTAGGCATCAATGAGTACATTGGCGCGGCAATAAGGGCTTCCACCGGAGCCCACCTCCAGCACCAAGGCGGAGCGAAGAACGGGGCAATGCAGTCGCCGGCATGCCCAGGCAAGTTTCTCATTGCCCATGGCGAGCAGAGCTCGCATCAATAAGGACGTTGCCAGCGGTTGCTCGGCCATTTGTTTGGGGCCTTCAGTGTTTAGGAGTAAATGAATCGCTTTAAGATGCTTATCAAGGATCTTAACGACCCGAGAAAGACGGCAAGACTTAGCTTGAAGCGTTGCGCCGGACTCACTCCGCTGCAATGCAAAAAAGTGCCATAGTAAAGATTAAGAATGGCCATATTAAGAAGAATTTGCCCCCACCGATAACGCGGATGTCTTGACAGGCTGTATTCCACCTGTTTTGTCGAGAGGTAGTAGCCGGAAGTTAGGGTGAGGCACTTCAGCCAAGCTAGATAGTCCTCTGCAAAGGACATTCCAGGTTTAAAGACTGGGCGAATCTGGAGGAGCACGCTGCGTTTTACCAAGACAGAACTCGTGGCTATAAAGTTGCCGCTAACTAAAGTTGTTACTTCAATCTTGCCTGCCCCAATGGCCGGCCGTGTGCTGACGGAGGTACACACAAATCCCGCTCCATAATGTTGAGCCACTGCAAGTTGTGCTTGAAGCTTGCCAGGCATCCATACATCATCGGCGTCCAGAAAAGCGATCCACTCCGCGGTTGATTGGTCTATCCCAAGATTACGGGCCATCGAGACCCCGTGGTTAGGTGTACAGACCAATTGAATCAATGGGTGGTAAAGACCTTGAATGAACCCCGCAGTGCCATCCGTTGATCCATCGTCGACCACAATGATCCTGCGAACCAGCGAGCCCTGCTGATCGAAGACGCTCTGTAGTGCCGCGTGAATGGTCTTCCGACCATTGAAGACGGGAACTACAACATCTACGCATGGCAGGCTGTTCACAAGATTGTCCATCGCTCTGGCAACAAGCCAGGAAAACCCCAAGCCGTCACACTGTGCTCTGGGTCGACATTGCGGGCGGGGGCATAGACCTGCGTTCCTTGATGGCTTTGCTCACGCAACCAGGCTGCCCACCAGGCATAAGTACTGTTGCCAATGATGAAGTGCTGGCATTGGCGCATCAACCAGAAGTCCGCCTCCGCGCTGCCACTCAAAACATTGTGGCGAACAACTGTGCAAGGCTGCCCCTGGATGAGCGGTCTTAGCAACGCTTCACTCTGATCTGGCCGATCTGAGAAGAGATAAAAATGGGCTTGGCCTACCTTTGCCAACAAATGGGCAATAGCCTGTGCGTAGAAGGAGATTGACATATTGGATGAGTGCGATGCATCCCCGGCATCAAACCAGCGCAAATGCACAGCTACCGCAAGACCCGCCTCGATCTTCTTCGCCATTTCTTGGTTGACAGCATCACTCGGCGCTGACATCGCCAATTCCTGCCCAAGCAGTTCGCGAATGTCTTTGAAGTAACGCTCGCTCTGGCCAAAGGCATCAAAATAAGTTGTGCCTTTTTGCAAACGGAGGTTCATAATCTCCGGATCAAAACCTACCCCCACCTGCTGAATAAAACGGCGAGCATTTAGTGGCTGGCGTTCAGAAATCTTGCGCGCAATCAGGCGTCTGACGCGTCCAAAAGGCTCCATCTGTTCTGCGGCTGTGGCCAAGCGGGCAGGAAGAGCAAAGGCAACTAAGGCATAGCTACGGCGATAGGTGACGTCGTATTTGAAGCCGGTGACTGCATCGAGCACTAAGTCTGCATTGTTGAACCAGGCCAGTCTGCGCGCAGTTGCGTAGCAAAATAACTGGTTGCCTAAGCCACCCTTCAGTCGAACGATAAGCTTGCGAGACATTCAGTCGGAGCTTCCACTGAGAGAACTGCCCGCGTAAACCCTACCCAGCAATGGAGCTCTCCCCAAAGTTGCTTTGATCCGCGCGATGAAGCGGTCGCAGTTCCTGCGGCGAAATAGGATTAGGCCCAATGCATACATGTAAAAAAGAGGTGCCCGCCAGAGGCCCAGTTTCATCAACTGCCTGATGTAAGATAGAAAAACATTCAGAGAACGATCCGATTGAATGGATAAGATGGGATAGGAGTAGTTCCCAATATCTCTCAAAATGAGATGGCTTAGTTTTAGGTTGCACGTCTCGTCCAAGGATTTAGCGATCGCTATCATACCGCGCATGAAATTTACCGAAGATTCTGATGTTTGTTGCTTGGGCAAAAAAAGTCCTTGCTCAGCAGCACTTGCTCCAAAGTCTGGAACTCCACCTAAGCGATGGTAACTCAGAATATTGTTCAAATAAACGCCTGATTCTTGTCTCAAAATATGACCAACTAAATGCTGTTGATAGAGCAAGGTTCCATCAAACTCTGCGGTTGCGTGGGCCGCAGCTGAGCTGCGTTTGAAGACCATGCCGGAGATAAAGACGCTGCGGCGGAAGAATGTTACTACTGAATCGGGCCCGGGCGGAAAGAAACGGTCTTCGCCAAAGTAGCGAAACACTTGTACTGGCAACTCAGGATCGCATATAAAAGACGAATAACTCCTCAGCACGACTCCCACATTAGGGTGCGCTTGCACGGTGGCCGCCACCGCTCTGAGGGCGCCGGGTGCGAGCAAATCATCATTCCCCATAAATAACAAGTATTCGCCCGTTGCCAACTCGACTAGCCGGCGGAGATTGCCGTCGTAGCCGAGTGTCTGTTGGTTTTCATGATACTTCAATTTATTTTCATGCCGCTGCTGATACTCGGCCACTTTGGCTGCTATCGCTTGGCGTTCGGGCGAGTAATCTTCAGCAATAACAATGTCAAAGTCGTCAAAATCCTGTTTTAGGATTGAGTCCAGCAACGAGGGAAGAACACTTGCTCGGTTGTAGGCGGGGATGCAGACGGAGATTAAAGCCATTGTCTCAACTCCTAGATCCACAGCAACGTCAAACTACTAAATCCAGCCAGCAACTAAGAATTTCGAGCTCTTTCTCCGAGACGATCCCATTATCTGAAAGCGAACGGTACACGGACATTAAGTTTTCTGGTATCGATTCCTCAGGGGAGACAGCTTTCTTCGCAATATTCATGACCTTATCTGCCAACAGATAGCAAGGAATCTCCGATTCAAAATCTTTCAGATAGTCGTGAGGATTCCTTTTCTGGAGAACGGTCGCTCCTGCAAACCCAAGGTGAAAACCCGCAGCCCACAAGACTGGCTGGGCCACCAATCCTCGAAGAATGTCGGTGAACCTAAACGTGACCGATGAAGGTAGATAGAGCAGCGGAAATACTTCCCTGCGGAAATAGGTGTTCTGGGAATTGAACGGGCAACAGGTATGCTTCTCCAATACTAATGGGGCTCGCGAGTTGAAGTAGATTGGTGTGTTATTAGTCAGTCGATAAATGGCGTCCACGTCGGGATCTTCATCAGCTAGAAATTGCCAAACACCTACCTTTAGATTTTTATCTAATTCTACTGTTGGAGTCTCAGCATTGAGAACGCAGCGTAAGGGAATGCCTCGTGGCCAGACTTTTTTGTCTGTGAAATAGGAATAGATGTTTACGAATGACGCTCCGCTGAGAATCTCCGCATTCGCAGAAAAATCTGGCTCATTGACCCAGTTGTCCAAGGGAATGTTGTCATCGTCGGATTCATAAATAACTTGTGCACCTTCTGAGATGGCATGAAAATAGCCAATATTTTTCCGAGTATACGAATTCCAGGGAAGCAGTTCCGAGAATTGGTTGGCAACATCTTGCTGGCGCTCGGGCGAAAGATAAGTCACCCCTGGATAGGCCCAATCAGCAGGAGTCTTGATGTCACCAACGAGGACAACCTTCCAATCTTTTAACTTCGCAAACTTTTCAATCGCTTCTGTTGGAGGAAAAATCGAAGTAATGACGATGAATTTGTCCATATCAAGTGAATTTTAAATATTTTTCGAAAAAAGCAGAGGTGGTGTATTGAGAAATGGCTCGCTTGAAAGCTTTCTCAACCACAGGTAAATATGTATCGTAGTTAACGAGTATTTTGTTAACAGTTTGAACCAGCTTTCCTTCCTCGTAGTAAATGAATTCCTCGTTGGGCGTAAAGTACGTTTCGATAACATTAAAATTGTCTTTCTTACACAGAATTAGGGATCGGCAAAACGCAGCTTCAAAAATCCTTGACTTTAACTGAGGCACTTCAAGCTCCGGCCCTGCTAGGAGCCGCTTCAGAAGCGTGAATACACCCGGAATATCAGCGAACGCTTTGTTTACTTTCCAATTTGGGTATTTCCAAACGTTCAAAACGTGTCGCATAGTGGGATATAAAAGATTATGGGTAAGTGTGATCCGTGATTGAGAAATCAGATCCAGCTTCTCTTGATATCCGACCCCACGATTTGTCACCAATTGATGCTCGGAGTTTGATACTAGGCAGTAGTTGAATCGGCTGATTGCCCTCATATCCCGCATGATAGGCTTAGGATTAAGGTGCCCAGTGTAGATGATATCGTAGCGCTTTTCACATGTGGGAGGAATGTAGACCTCGTTAAATGGGAAAAAGATTGCTTCACGTCGCTCAGAGCCCTGAAGTTCGTTTAAGTACTCTGCAGTAAACGGACAAAGCGTGAGAACCTTGTGGAAATCACCGTCGTAGGCGTCAAAATTTTCTAAAATGAAAAATTTGTTTGGCTCTTCAAATTCAAGCCGCACCACACGCATCTGCTTGACTTTTTCCAGTTCAGCCCGCGACAGGTTGAACTGATCCCAGCAACCTGCTGCTTGGTCAAATGCAGCGACAATGAGTGCTACATCAGCTGTACCCTGTCCGTCGTAAGCCTCAAATCCTAAATTTTTAGTGGGGTCCTGCGCATATCCGTGAGAGCTTCTTTTGATAACTTTCATAATACTACTAAGAGCGAATTGTGCCGGAGAATTTAAATCCTCTCGAGAATTTGGCCTTTGCTGTTCCTATCATTTCGGAATTAGTGCCTGTCTAGTTGGGAACTGTAGGTTGTCTAATTGCCGGCCCTGGCAACACTTTTCGACTTCGACACATGTCTCCTCGTGTACGTAATGTCCAATTATTAGGACTCCTTCTGTAGCCGTATTTTCAAATATCATTTTTCTTCCATGAGTTCTTCTGGAATGCTTTTAGTAAGGAGCCTTTCCTTTCATCATTCTTTTTGATAGCATCTTTAAGTGTTAGATCATTAGTAAGCTCCCATAAAATAATAGAAACGTTAAAGTCGTAAATCAAATTTAGTATTGTATAAACTAATCCCCGCGATCCCTTGGCGAACGATCCAGTCCTAAGGTATTGATATACAAATCGGCGCAGCGGCCCAAATATCAATCTAATTCCGCTCATCCGCGACCCCTGAGCAAAACGTTGCCTTGCCTCAGTAGCTTCGTAATTGATAGTTTTTTTTGTAAAGCTCTCGCAGTCTTCATCCTGAAAGAGGTGCAACGAAAGATCGTCGCGTCCAGGAAGACGTACCATCGTCTTTTTATCAAAGGTGATCGCTAATTCATCATGAATTTTTGAGTTGTTAAAATTAATTATGCTCTTTTTATAAAATACACAAGCTGAGGCAATCCTCCGGATTACCGGACTGTGCACCACCTCTCCATAGCGATATACCACTACATCATGGTAAACAGCCACGATTTTATTTTCATGCGCAGCTTGCGCGAACCTCTCTAGGAGCGGCATAGGATAGAAGTGGGCGCCGAAGACATGTAATACATATTCAGTTGGTGTATTCTTGCACGCCCATTTGAATGATTCCCGGCGCATTTCCGAATTGTCGGGCGGTCTAAGTACAAATTTCATCCCCACTTCCCTACAATATCTCTCTGTACCGTCCGTGCTTCCACCATCGAATACGATAATTTCACAAAAATCTTTAAGATTTTGGAAGATAGTCGAAATTCTTCTCTCTTCATTTAGAGTATAAACCATTGCTGTAATATTTTTGTTCATTTGAGTAAAGCTATTAATCCAGATGTGAAGTTGTCCCAGGTTAACAATTTTACTGCAGAACGCGCAGCGTCAGACATTTTTTGATATCTTATATTATCTGTAAGACACTCCACAAGTAGGGATTCCAGGTTGGTTTCGCCTTCTTTAAGAATATGTGCCACGGACGTCAAATCTGGGAAAAAGCTATTCAGACTCTCGTTGGGTCGGACTAGAATGGGGTTGTAAAAGTACATTGCTTCCAGCAGCGCCTGAAAGCCGCTCCATCCAGGAGTGGTGTTGACGAACATTCGTGCGTTTGACATCAGTTCGTAGTATAATTGCTTGTCTCTAGGATTCTGTTTGTCTAAATAACCATAAACTTTCAGCCAGTTATATTTAGCGCCAATCAGGCTTGAATCGATTCCAATGATGTCCACTTCGCAATCATAGCCTTGCGCTCGAATATTACGTGCTGCCTCTATCAACTGAAGAGCTCCGCGTAAATAGAAAGACTGACCTACAAAAATAAACCTTCTTGACGTCTTCTTTCTTTCGCGAATGTCGGCTGGCAGCACTACCTTGTCATCAACATTCACAACATTTCCAAAATAGTAGATGTTTTGATTTTTGTATTTTTGCAGCATGTATTCGCGCACATTTGGAAATAGTGTGATTATCGCATCAGCTCTTTCGATCACTGCATTTTCTCGGTTTATTGAATTTCTCTCTAAACGACTTGGTTTGCGTTTAAGGAACTTTTCAAATAAATACTCAGATGGCCAATCGCCAACAATGATTTGTCGATTCTTTCCGTTGTGCAGTGGATATGAAAATCCTTGAACTAGCATCACATCAAGTTTAGCTGATATCAGGCCGATGCAGCGGCTGTAGGCATATGTAAAAAAATAGTGAACGGGAGTCCTTACGTAAAAGTATGTTGTCCCTAAGTTCCAAAACTTATTAAGCACGCGGACTGGTAGATTGAACAACGTTTTTAGAGGTTCTAATTCCCACATTACGAAGTTTTTAACGATATATCCTTTCTTCTCTAGGTTCTTGTGCAACAGATATGGGATGTTAGACCAACTCTTATAATTCTTCGAAGGAGCAGTCGTGCAAAAGTATATTTTTATTCTGTCGCTTTTCATTAGGTGTGCTGTTCCATGTGTTTTTGATCGCTTTATAAACATATCGCTAGCTTTTGTTCTTAAAATACTTCAAGTACCTAATTATTTCAGCCTTCGATAGTAACGCTAGCGCCATATCTGCGACCCGCTTTACGATCTTGCCCCTAAGACTTCCGTCGGAAGTGTATTTATTTTTAAATGTAAATAGTGCGCTGGTAGCCCGCCCTTGGTAACGGAAATCTGTTGCGTCTCGGCTTGCGCCGTTGTTTGACGTTGGCACGCTTTGCCTACAGAGTCTGGAGTCTATTCTAATTGCCACTATTGATTCAAAGAAGCTTACGCTGTAAACTCGTGCCGAATAATTCTTGTAGGTTCGACGTAAAGAATGGGCACGTGAGTTCACGCTATCCACGATTCGATGTACAAAGTTTACAAAAGAATAACGAGAAGGGTTTCCAAATTCTCGGAAATAGTTGGTGTGGATATCCTCAACAACAAGTAGGCCCCCGTCATTGATATTCTGAATCGCATGGTGAGTTGTGACTATTTGTTGTCGATTGGTGTGACCACCGTCGTCAATTAGGACATCGATGTTGCCGATTTCCTCAAATAGATTGATCCAAAAAATATCAGATGATTGGTCGCCAATATATATATCAAATCCATGATTTTCCCATTCCCGCGCGTCTGGATTTAAGTCAATGCCTATGATTCTTGCTTTTGGGCCAAGATAATCCCGCCACATAAATAGTGAGCCGCCATTGAAAACTCCAACTTCTACTAATACTATCTCCCTTCCTCGGTATTCCCCAAGAAGCGCTTCATAGATGGGGAAATACGTATCATACTTGATCGAAAGATATGGACTCCTATTGTATGCATCAAGCAAATCTTTATCGGATGAATCGTTGGCGACAGTAGTCATGCCTGTTTCGTTACGCAGTTGGTTTAGCAAGCAAGGGCTCGCGGTGCCGATTTCTCCGAATTGGCACCGCGATCATCTAAATTTTATTGTACTTTAACTCCGATCCCCGCTCAATTGGTAGTGCGTCTATTCGTGGTCAAGCGTACACATTTCAAACCTTTTCTTCTTATCTGCATTGCCTTTTGCTGAGGAATTTTTTGCTGGTATTATCCTGATCTCTCCTGTCTTCCGGTGGGTTCAGTTGTTCCTGCCGTTGATCCCGCCCAGGTTAACTACCGAGTACTTCTCAACCATTTCCCTTCTTCTGCTTCTGGCTAACTCGCTAAAGGTTTAATAATCTTCATACCTTGGCTTTAGGCCATGGGTAGCTTGCTTTGTAATTCTCTATTCGCGCTATGCGGTAGAAATTATTGCGTATTCTTCAATCTTTTGGTCGTCGTTGACTATTCGGCGAACATGACATCCATTGAGGTCTCTCGCCTGGCTTTGGCTGCTAACAATTGCCCACCCAACTAATTTTGCCGAATGAGCTTCCACGTTCCAATTTTTCAGTTATGTCGTACACTTCATTTTATTCAGATATTTCTTGATATCGGAGTATCATGAATCTTATGTGATTTTATAATCGCAGTTTGAAGCGCTTGTTTTCTCTATCCTTTGATCAATTGCATCAGGCTTAGACGGTTCACCCCTAACTCTAACGTTGAAATACTTTTTTGATACTTCTTTTCATTTATACGAGGATTTAATCGTTACTCTCGCGTCCATATATTCTTATCACGATTAAATACTCCGTAGGGCTTTATCTTCGCTGATGGGGGATGAGCAACAAGCCGAGCCGGGCACCGTTTGCCTGGTATGAAGTCATCTTGCTGCGCAGGGCTGTAAGAGCGCGGGGGCCCTCGTCGCTTGGGCTTGCAAGTTCAACCACCAGGTCAGGACAGAGGGGAGCGAAGCCGCGGCGCTGCTCTGGGGTGAGGGCCTGCCAGCGATCAAGTTGTACGAGGGAGGCGTCTGGGCTAAGCACTGATCCGTTGGGCAAACGGAAGCCGGTGGAACTGCCGAACACCTTCCATCCACCCTGCTGATCAGCCCAGAGGAGCAGGCGCATCTCCAGGCGGGAATTGCGGGCGCCGGTTTCGCTTCCTGTGGGCGTCATCGCCAGCACGCGGCCATCAGCAGCGAGTTCAAGCACTGCTTCTCGGTTTTCGGCACATAACAATGCGAACTGCTCGGGCTTGAGCCGCAGTTCGGAGGGAAACCGCAGCGGCGACAGGGCATTGAAAGTAGTGGGAGTATCGCCTGCGGCTGGACTGGCAGAGATAGTCATCACTCCAGGCCAAACATTTAATTCATGATATGTCGGCGGATGGCGGTGATTGAGCAGTTCCCCCCTCCCAGATTTCATCGAACTTCAGCTCAGTAACTATTTAGGAAATCAGCCACCGTATGAATCAGCAGTCCTTCTGTGTTGTTTGGGGCATTCATAAAAAAACCAAAGTGGGGTATTTCCTCTGGAGATTGCGGTGTGCCTCGGTCACGGCAGCCCCAACCGCTCCCAACAGAGCTGCACCTGGGGGGCAGGGTTTGGATTCTGGGCGGTTGCAACTGGCTTTGCAGCGCTTGATTGCTGATGGAGTGGTTAACGCCGGGCCGCAGCTCTAAACTAATGTCATTGACATCTGCGTAACTTCCCGAGGTTCTCTAAATGGTTCAGGTTACGGCGAGGCTGCCAGATGCCCTTGGTGCTGAGCTGGATGCGGCGGCCCAGCAACTCAAACGTTGCCGTGCCGACAT
>Ga0310318_10002_pt1 | contig 32474 bp, 35 predicted proteins | sample LakEriER1TotalB5_FD_194719 | JGI IMG/M metagenome (GOLD analysis project Ga0310318, IMG submission 194719) | Enriched freshwater cyanobacterial communities from Lake Erie, Ontario, Canada - ER10.Total.B5 (v2) (version 2) | ecosystem: Environmental > Aquatic > Freshwater > Lake | place: Canada... | reverse complement strand
CGGCCAGCTAAGCCTCAGCGGCCTTGAAATAGCTGAGATGGAGTTACTTGTTAAGGCATTTGTGCAAGTGTGGAAACGGATGCGCCACAGACGCATCCCATATCCAATTCCAGCTCGCAAAACATTTAGTAGTTAAAAAATAACTAGCAACTAAATCACCCCTTTACGGCATCGCCGCTAGCGCTTGGCAATATAAAACGTTGAAGCAGAACAAAAACAAGAAGCACTGGCACGATAGATACTATTGAGCCGGCAGCGAGCAAGCGCCAATCCAAAGAAAAACTACTTGAAAGTTGCTGCAAACCCAATGGCAAAGTATAAAGATTGGGATCGTCTAAAATTACCAAAGGCCATAAGAAATCACTCCAAGTTCCAATAAAAACCAGCATTCCTAAAGTAATTAAATCTGCCCGAGCCGCCGGGATTAACACATTCCACCACTCGCCAACGGGGCTACAGCCATCCATCCGAGCTGCTTCCTCCAGTTCAACTGGCACTGCAAGAAAACTTTGACGCAGTAAAAATATTCCAAACGCTGTGGCAGCATTAGGCAGGATCAAAGCAACTAAAGTATTACGCAAACCCAATTGCACCATTAATACATACAAGGGAATCATTACCACTTGAAAAGGTATTAATATCGTTGCTACAACCAAGGCTAAAGCCATCCCTCTACCGCGAAACTTCATGCGAGCAAGAGGAAATGCAGCGAGGGAGCAAAATAATAAATTTGCTATCACACTAAAAGCACTCACCATCGCACTATTTAACAAGTATTGCCCCATAGGGCTCTGGCGAAAGAGCGTGCCATAGGCCTGCAAGCTCGGCTGAGTAGGCAAAAGCCCTGGCGGACTACTAAAAATATCTTCAGCAACACCTTTGAGCGAAGTACTCAACAGCCATAACAGCGGCGTAAGCATTACCAGAGCGAACAAAAGCAAAAGCCCTAGCTGCAGCGCCCGCCCGATAAGTGTGTAATTACGAACCCTCATAAAACCGGAAGAGGGGCCTGCTGAGGGTGCAGAGGTTGATGTTGCAAGCCGTTAACTAAACGATTTAAGGCATTCACAAATGCTTGAGCTGCTGCCACCACCACATCGGTATCAGCGGCATGGCCTGAATACAAACGCCCCTCGTGGCGCAACCTAATTGTTACTTCACCCATGGCATCAATGCCTTCAGTAACTGATTTCACCGAAAATTCCACCAGTTCATTAGGCACCTGTACCAATTGGTTTAAGGCTTGGCACACCGCATCAACCGGGCCGGTGCCAATGGAGGCAACAGTGCGCTGCTCACCATCGATGCTGCTCAAAGTAACTGTGGCGGTGGGTTGCAAATTAGTGCCGCAGCTCACCTGCACCCCAAGCAATTGATAGTAGGCCTCTAATTGTTGAGTGTGATCACTAACAATGGCTTCCAAATCGCGATCGGTAATTTCACGCTTGCGATCAGCTAATTCTTTAAATCGCGCAAACGCATCATCCAAATCATCGCCTTGCAAGGTATAGCCAAGCTCCTCAAGGCGAGCGCGCACAGCGCTGCGACCACTCAATTTGCCAAGACTGATGCGGTTATCGGTGAGTCCGATGGTGCGGGCATCAATAATTTCGTAAGTGAGGCGATTTTTTAAAACACCATCTTGATGAATTCCACTTTCGTGGGCAAAGGCATTCGCCCCCACAATCGCTTTATTTGGCTGCACCGCCATGCCAGTGAGGTTGCTTACCAAACGAGAGGTTTTATAAATCTCTTCAGTGCGAATTGCAGTAATGGGCTCCTGGCTAGTTACTTCCCTTCCCAAAAATGGATTGTAATATGACCGTCTTACATGTAGTGCCATCACCAATTCTTCTAACGATGCATTTCCAGCCCTTTCTCCGATTCCGTTAATTGTGCACTCCAATTGCCGGGCACCATACTTAATAGCTTCAAGGAAATTAGCTACCGCTAAACCAAGATCATTATGACCGTGCACAGAAATTACCGCATCTTGAATATTTGGCACATGACTATTTATGCCATCAATTAAGGCGCCAAATTCACCTGGGGTTGAATAACCAACAGTATCTGGAATATTGATGGTGCTAGCTCCAGCAGAGATTGCTGCTTCAATTACTTCATACATAAATTCAGGATCACTACGGCCGGCATCTTCACAAGAAAATTCAACATCCTCCACAAAGGAACGGGCATAAGCCACCATTTCAGGCACAATCGCGAGCACCTCAGCTCGGCTTTTACGCAACTTATGTTCCAAGTGGATGTCGCTGGTGGCAAGAAAAGTGTGAATGCGGCGGCGAACGGCGGGCGCCACAGCGTCTGCGCAGGCTTTGATATCACCTTTAGTGGCTCTGGCTAAGCCGCAAATTATGGGTCCATTTGCGCTGCCAACATTGCTGGCAATGCGCTGCACAGCATCAAAATCGCCAGGGCTAGCAAACGGAAAGCCTGCTTCGATAACGTCAACTCCCAAACGGGCTAGTTGCTGGGCAATGGCGAGCTTTTCATCCAGATTCAAGCTGGCGCCAGGAGATTGCTCCCCATCCCTAAGGGTGGTATCAAAAATCAGAACTCGGCCTGGATCCTTAGCCATCAGCGCATCGCGGAAACCGCGTCCTCCTTATTTAGCTCTGTTGCAACTCTAAGAACTGCCGGGGGGGCCGTAAACTGAAAGCACTGATAGATAACCATGGCAGCTGGCGCTTTGGCCTTGGTGCTTCATGGTCACCTGCCCTACGTGCGTAGCAGGGATCCTGGTTCCCTTGAAGAAGATTGGTTTTTTCAAGCTTTAGTTGAAAGCTATTTGCCCCTTCTGGGCATGTTGCAGCGCTGTCAGCGCAATGGCCTTAAGCCGAGGCTCACGATGAGCCTTTCCCCCACCCTGCTGTCGCTGCTGAATGATTCTTTATTACAAGAGCGCTTTCCTCTCTGGTTAGAGCAGCGCATCGGCTTATTGCAGCGAGCAAAAGAGGAAGAGGAAGAGGCAGCCAACCAGTTGCTGCAACATTTTCAGCTTCAACTCCAGGCCTTTGCCGATTTAGGAGGCGAACCAATCCGTGGCTTTGCAGCCTTACAAAAAGCGGGGGTGCTCGATCTCCTTACCTGTAGTGCCACCCATGGTTATTTACCTTTGCTGCGGGATCCGGTGGAGGCGGTGCGGGGGCAATTACTTACTGCTGTAAGGGAGCATGAACGCCTTTTAGGAGTAAAGCCGCAGGGCATCTGGTTGCCGGAATGCGCCTACTACGAAGGCTTAGATCAGCAATTAGCAGCTGCGGGTTTGCGCTACGCCGTGCTTGATGCCCACGGTTTGCTCCATGCCCTGCCGAGGCCCCGCTATGGGGTTTATGCACCTATTTGTTCGCCAAACTCGGTTGCTTTTTTTGGCCGCGACAGCGAAGCCACCTTGCCGGTGTGGTCTGCCAGTGATGGCTACCCAGGTGATGGCTCTTATCGCGAATTTCATCGCGATCTCGGCTGGGATTTAGAAGAGGGCGAGCTTCAAGCCGCCGGCATCTTGAGCAGCAGACCATTGGGGCTAAAGCTCAGGCGGGTTAGTGGCGGCGACTGCCCCCTTAATAAAAAATTGCCTTACGAGCCGAATGCTGCTGCCCTCACAGCTAAACGTCATGGCAGCAGCTATGTGGCAGCGCGCCTAGAGCAATTGCGCGGATTAAACGAATTAATAGATCGCCCCCCTTTATTGGTGGCTCCATTTGATGCGGAACTGTTTGGCCATTGGTGGTTTGAAGGCCCCCAATTTCTTGAACAGGTTTTTCTGCAAGGCGCTGCAGCAGGCCTTAATTTCATCAGCTTGCATGGCAGCTTGAGCAGTGGGGTGGATTTACAGGTGTGTCGTCCGTCGCCCTCCAGCTGGGGGCAGGGTGGTTACCACTCCTATTGGTTAAGCGAAAGCAATGCCTGGGTGGTTCCCGATTGGCATCGAGCTTCCCTAGCCATGGTGGCAGCTAGCAACTACGAACAAGGCAAAAAAAATCCGCAGCGTCTACGTTATTTGCGCCAAGCGGCAAGGGAATTACTGCTTGCCCAATCTTCTGATTGGAGTTTCATTTTGCGGGCTGGCACCACAACAGAACTAGCAAAAGATCGAATCCAACGCCATTTGAATCGATTTTGGCGCTTGATTGAGGTATTGAAACCAAACCATCTCAGTAATGCCGCAGAAATAAGTTGGCTTGATGCCCTGGAACAAGAAGATTCTTTATTCCCCTTGGTGGATCCAAGCGATTGGCAAACCCCATAACCCTGGCGGCAACGCCCAGCTTTAACAAAAAAATTGCTGCACCTTTAAAACGCAGCCAGCAATTGAAAGTGCTGCAGCTAAATCTTGGCAAACTTTGCAATATGAGTTGCAGCCATTGCCACGTGGAAGCCGGTCCGCATCAAGGGGCAAGCCAGATGGGGGATGCGGTTGTGGCCCAATGCATCAAGGCAATAAACCAATTGCAACCGGAAGTTGTTGATCTCACCGGTGGCGCCCCTGAATTGCACAGCCATTTCAAAACCTTGGTGCGAGCCGCGCGCGCCAAGGGCTGCCAAGTAATCAACCGCAGCAATCTCACGGTGCTGCTAATACCAGCCCTTGCTGGTTTAGCCGCTTGGTTGGCGGAGCAGCGGGTGCAGATCGTGGCAAGTTTGCCCAGCTGCGATCAAGCCAATACCGATGCGCAAAGGGGAGACGGCACCTGGAAGGCATCAATGCAAGCCCTGCGCCAGTTAAACCAATTGGGCTACGGCAGAGGCAATCCAGCCCTGCTTTTAAATTTAATGAGCAATCCTCCCGGAGAAGCACTTCAACAATTAAGCAGCTGCGATCAAATTTACTGGCGTAAACAATTAAATAAGGAAGGAGTAAGTTTCGATCAACTAATCGGTCTTAATAATATGCCAATTGCTAGATTCCTTGATGGATTAGAAGCGAAAAAACGCACAAATATGTATATGCAATCTCTCGTAGAAGCTTTTAACCCCGCTAGTATATGCGGCTTAATGTGCCGTACAACCTTATCGGTGGCAGCGGATGGCTCTTTATACGATTGTGATTTTAATCAGATGCTAAATCTACCTTTAGCACTGCAAGGTAAAACAAATTTGCCAAATATTAGTAATATTACACTTGAAGATTTAGCAGGAAATGAAATTCACACTGCCAATCATTGCTATGGTTGCACCGCAGGTCAGGGCAGCAGCTGCAGCGGAGCAATTACAGAAGCAAACCCCAGCGCACCCCAAAAGGAGAACTAATAAATAAACGTAACATCGCCGCAAGCAACTGCAGAAAAGTTAGTTGATTAGTAAGAAATCCCAACCACTGTTGCTGAGGTAGGGCAAAAAAACTAACAAAAAATTGTTGTAACTTTTCTTGCTTAAATCGCATTAATTTATTTAAACCAAAGCAATAAATTGCACGTTTGGCCCTCAATTCAAAGGGCCACAAAACCCTCCAGGCTGATTTTGCAATAACAGCAGCAGCTAACTCTGGATCAGCAATACCTGAAGCAATTGCATCTGCAAAACTTGGGGCGCGGCGCAGTAGAGCTCCTATTAGGTAACCAGAAGCTGGATGCACCATGCTGGCAGCTGAACCAAAAGCCAATAGCTGCTGTTGCAAGTTAGGCAACGGTAAGTTCATAGGAAATAAACAAAACTCTTCGTGTATAACATCCACAGGTTCTACATTTCGCTTTGCTAAACGCCTCAGCAGCCGTTCCTTTAAAAGCTGATAGGGCACAGCAGGGGCGAGGGCAAGAGAGGTTTCTTCTACGAAAAATAAATCAGCCCCTAAATCCATTGCATAGAGAAAAGTTGCTGGTTCGTTATCTACTTCAGCTGCACTTAGGTGATCAGAGCGGTAATCCATTAGTACGAATTGATCTGGCAGCACTGGCGCCGCTGAGAAGCGCCCAACAATTCCGTAGGCCGCCTGGCTTGCCACCACTGCCCCTTGCCGCCGCTGCACTAGAGGCGATTGGTGGCCGCTGGCATCAATAACGATGCGAGCAGCAAAGCGTTCAGCTTCAGCGCTGATAACAATCGAGCCCTTGGCATGATGTTCCACCATCGCTGCTGAGCCCAATTGCCATTGCACACCAGCCTCTAAGCATTGATCAAGCCAATATTTCTGAAGTGCGTCTTTATTAAATAAGCCATAATTGAATTGATGTTTAATAATTTCAGGAAAATAGCTATTGCAGTGGCTCCAGCGATGCTCAAGCAGATCCTGTAGGGCTAATTCATCCAACTCCGGGCCCCAAATACCAAAGGTGTTTGGCCATGGTTCAGCGGGATGATGGGGCGCCAAACCCTGCACCTGTAAACCCCTTTCCACTAATGCAGCAGCAATACATAAAGCAGCCGGACCTGCACCAATTACGAGCACATCAATAGTGGATTGCATCAGAGCAAAAGATCTAAATGCGCCCGGTTATTGCATTGCTGATTGGCTTGCTCAATTATTTCCCCTTCCGGATCAGCAATTACTTCCAAGCGATGGGGGCCGCTTGCTAGGCAAAGTGTGAGCTCAAATTGCTCACTTGCAGCAGCTGCAAGCCATGGTAAACGTAAATATTGATGGCTCGAGTAGCAATCATCTACAACAATTGCAACTCCCACATCGCTCACATCCATAGCACCTCTATTCACCACAGTGAAGCTGATAACAGAAGCAGTAAATTGCAATGCTTCAATAGCCAGATCACTACTGAGGCGATGCAATTGCTGGAGTGGATAAATAGCGAAACGCTTTATTGCTTTTAAACGGCTACCTGGATGCTCGTGGTGCAAATGGCCGCCATAACGCAAATCGCTGCTGCAACCATGAATATGGAGATGGGCATCAGGATTTGGCACCGTAACCCTGCCACTACTTGGGTTGGTATCAAAAAAACCACAACAATCCCAATCCAGCGAATTGCCCAAATAACGCACTGGATCGCTTCCGATAGCTGGATCTTCCGGCGCAAGGCGATAGTGCTGCAATAGATCGTAGATGCTGCTAGCGGCAGTGCCGTCGCTGCTTTCGCTGCGGGCGACGGCGGAATTACGACGCTGCTGGCCCATGCAGAGTTTTGAGGCAACCGTGATCACAAGGCATTGCCATTGCAATTCCAAGCGAAAGCCATAAATAGGTGATGCTTCGATTCGGCCTTGGCTTTTGAGAAGCTCAATAGCGTTTGCTACCACTACCTGCAAAGGTTTATCCACCACCTCGCCAAGTTCAGCTGGATCGAGTAACACCCGCAGAGAAGAAGCATCCCCCGTAAAACAAACGTAAGGGAAATGAGCACTGCCATCGCCGGGTCGCAAGGCACGAATTGCAGCATCAGCTGCTTCACATTTCCAGATAGTGGTGTTGCCGCTTTGATTAAGTAAAAAGCTGAGTTCACCATTATCGATACTCGTGGTGGTGCCCATGCCCAACACATCACCATCCAAAGGAATTGCTTCCATTGGGAGATGTTCTTTCACATCGCCCTGGATTAAATCTGTAATCGTGTTTGCGATCCAGAAATCAACCCCAGCCTTCTGGATCATTAGGCTTCGATATCTGAAACAGTGGGAATATCCAACACAGCAGCTTCTTCCTCTGCTTCTAAAGCTGGCGGCACCAACACCACCTCGGCTAATCGATCACCTGAATCAAGCTTCTGAAGCCTCACACCAGTAGCAGCCCTTGATTGTTGCGGAATCGCATCAGATTGCAATCTCACAATCACACCTTTTTCGCTAACAAGTAACAACTCCTCGTCTTCCCCCATTACCCGCAAACCCACCAAGGTATCGCCATCACGGCGGAATTTAATGCCTCGTAATCCCATGCCAGCGCGTTTTTGCAAACGGAATTGATCCACCGGTACCCGTTTGCCAAGGCCGGATGCGGTGGCTACCAACACCCATGGGCCCTCACTAACAGCTGGGATCTCTGCCTCTGAATCAACTTCACCTGCCGCTTCACTAACTTCGACATTGCTATTTGCAATGCGATCAGCTAGTTCCATAGGCAACACATCCATACTTACCAACTTGTCGGCATCCCGCATCGCCATGGCACGCACACCACGGGCTGAGCGACCAAGGGGCCTTAATTCCTCATCTGAAATCCGGAAATGAATCGCCATTCCTTTTAAGGAGCCAATCAAAATACTGTCGCCAACTTTGGCTAAACGCACCCATCTGAGGGCGTCTGATGGCTCCAAACCGATGGCAATTAAGCCATTGGAGCGGATATTAGAAAAGGCGGATAATGGGGTGCGCTTGATGTAGCCCCCGCTTGTAAGCATAAGCAACTGCACCTCATCTTCAAAAGCTGAAACAGCCAGAATTGAAGTGATCTTTTCCTCCCGTGGGATCGGCAACAACTGCACTATTGGAGTGCCTTTAGCGGCGCGGCTAGCGATCGGCACCCGATAGGCGGGCACTGAGTACACAACACCACGATCAGAAAAGAGCAATAACGCGTCGTGGTCGTTGCAACTAATAAATAAACAAACAGCCTCTTCTCCCTGGCTTTTAGTGCCGGCTTTTCCACGGGTGCCGCGGCTGGTGGATTCAAATTCGCTAACAGGCATCCTCTTGAGATAGCCGTTTTCGGTAAGCATCACCACCGAACGCTCATTAGCAATTAAATCAATATCTTCAAGCCCACCTTCTAGATCTAAGATCTCGGTACGTCTTGGCGTGTTGTGGCGTTCTTTGAGTTGCTTTAATTCAGTTTCAATTATTTCAAGCACGCGTTCGCGCTGCTCTAAAATATTTTGATAATTAGCAATTTTCGCTAATAGATCTTCATGCTCAAGTCTTATTTTATCTGCCTCAAGCGCTGTGAGGCGGCGCAATTGCATTTGCAAAATTGCATCGGCTTGAATATCAGTGAGCCCATGTTGAAGTGTTAATTCTTGCCTTGCAGTAGCAGCATCTGCCGCCTGCCTAATGAGCTTAATGATCGCATCAAGATCATTTAATGCCACCAATAAACCGAGTAGGATATGGTCTCTTTCTTGAGCTTTACGCAGTAAATAACGGGTGCGGCGCTCGATTGTTTCTATTCTAAATTCAATAAATACCTGAAGCATTCGCCGCAGCGTTAATACCAAAGGCTCAGCTTTCACCAAAGCGAGCATGTAAGCACTGAAGTTATTTTGAAGCGGTGTAATTTTGTATAAGTTATTTAAAACAACTTGCGGGTAAGCATCTCTGCGTAATTCAATTACGATGCGCATACCATCGCGATCACTCTCGTCGCGAATGTCCGAGATACCATCTAGCTTTTTATCATTTACTAATTCAGCTATTCGCTCAATTAGAGCTGCTTTATTGGTTTGATAAGGAAGTTCCGTGATAATAACCGCATCGCGATCTGGGCGCCCTTTAACTTCAAGGGTTTCGATGGCTGCAACACCTCTCATTGTGATGGAGCCGCGGCCGGTTGTATAGGTTTCACGAATGCCCATGCGGCCAAGAATTTGCCCACCAGTTGGGAAATCAGGCCCTGGAATTATCATCATCAATGAACGATCATCCAGATCTGGATTAGCAATAAGTGCTAATACTCCATCAATTAATTCACCTAAATTATGGGGGGGAATATTAGTTGCCATACCAACGGCAATACCGCTGGAGCCATTAAGTAATAGATGGGGCACCCGCGCCGGCATCACTGTTGGCTCCTGTTGCGAACCATCAAAGTTGTCGATGAAATCGACGGTTTCGCTCTCTATATCCTCCAGCAAACTATCTGTTGTAAGTGCCTGTAAGCGGGATTCCGTATATCGCATTGCAGCAGGCGGATCGTTGTCTACCGAACCGAAATTGCCGTGGCCATCAATTAATGGTGCCCGCATTGAGAAATTTTGGGCCATACGCACGAGGGCGTCGTAGACGGCTGTATCGCCGTGGGGATGATATTTACCAAGCACTTCACCAACAACACGGGCGCATTTGCGATAAGGCCTATCGCTGGTTAGCCCCAGCTCATACATCGCGTAAAGAATGCGCCGGTGCACTGGCTTGAGGCCATCGCGGGCATCGGGCAAAGCCCTCCCCACAATCACGCTCATCGCATACTCCAGATAGGAGCGCGACATTTCAATGCGCAGATCGGTTTGGATGATTCTTTCGGTGGAACCTTCTGGGGAACCTTCCGTTGATCCGGTGGGATCCGCCATGGAACTACCTACTGCGCTAAGCCAGACGAACAGCCAATATTAGCTACCCAGATGCCCCCTATGGCCTGCCGGCCACGAATCCCAGAAGAATTGCGTCAACTGCAGCGGGCCGGGAAGCTGCAGGTGTGCACGGCCTTGCAATTTCGCGAGCTGGCAGCAAGCCAAGGCCTAGAGGCCGCCTACAGCAAAACCCATGTGGTGGCTGCCGGCAGCTGTGAATTCACCGATCAAGGGCAAATTTGGCTCAGCCTTGGCCCCTGCGATCCCCCGCTGCGTTTGAAACAAGCCAAGTTGGGAGGGGTGGAAGCAAGCGGTGGGTTTGGGCCAGGGGAGCTGTGCCTGCCGATTGGTGGTGGTTTGGATAGCACCCGTCGCCGCGCCGGTGCCCACATATTGGATAAGTTGTTAATGGGGGAGGAGTTGCCCCTGGAATTACTGGGGGAAGCCACCACGCTGCACCCCCGCCGCGAATTCCAAAGCCGCTTGCAACTTAAACAACTTGGCACTGCACGCCTGTTTTTAAGCAGGGCAATCAGTGAAAACGGTGTGGTGGCGGTAAGTAGCGCAGAGGGGTTGCTGCCAGGCCCGATCGGGGGGCTACTGGGCCCCTTTGGTAATGCCCTTTTCAGTTGCAGCGGAGCCCGCAGCATTGGCCTCAGCATGCCCGGCTTGAGCCAGTTAGGGCCAGGCCAACCACTACTGATAGCGGGCGCCATTGGCCAGGTGCTTGGGCCTGGCAGTGGCCATCAACCCAGCTGCAGGCGCCAATTAAGCGGCCACGCAAGGGCGCCGGGGGCAACTGTGGCCGCAGCTGTAAATCTGCAAGGGCTGCAGCGCCAATGGCTGAAACCCTGCTGGTTTGAGGGCCATGGGGCAGCCCTACTTATCGCTGTTGCAGCGCCGGTACTACTGCTAAATGAAAAGCAGGCCCGCCAAGCAGCTGTGCCCGATGAAAACCTCGAGGCGCCAGTTTTGGATTTCTCCATACCGCGCCGAATTAAACCTAGTTTTGGCACTGTGAGCTACGGCGCTCTGCTGAAGGGCAAAATTCAGGTGGATGGTCGTTTAGTGCGTGCAGCGCCGGCATGCAGCCTTAACTTTGGCGATAGCCACACCGAGTTGTTAAGCCAAAAATTAAAAGATGGCAGCTTCCCAATTCGTGCCTGGGACGCCCCCTTAGAGGCAGAAGGCAGCCTGCATCCTTTAAATAGCTAAACATCTCCAATCAAATATTTGATTTACAGCGGTAAACTCAGCTTCCTGCAAGCTCAAGTTTGATGGAAATTCCAGATTCTCTGAGCGATTTAAAAACTGAAACGCCTAATCCAATCGCCAGCACCATTTCAGCCCCTGCCACTAGCAGCGCTGCTGAGGGCGCTGCAGAAGGTGGCGAGTGGCAGGAATTGCTTGGGCTTTTGAACACCTGGCTTGGTGATGGCAAGGCCAAACAAATTTGGGAACAAAGCCAACGCCCCCTTAAAGCTGTGGGCATTGCGATTGTGCTGATTATTTTTCTGCGTTTACTGGGCGCAGTGCTGGGCACTCTCGATGCAATACCGATGCTGCCAAGGCTTTTAGAACTAGTGGGTTTGATTTGGCTTGGCCTATTTGCCGGCCCAAAATTAGTGAAAAGCGACGAGCGCAAGCTCTTTATTGGCCGCATAAGCAGCGCTTGGAGTTCATTTTCAGGGCGCCAATAACGTTGAATACCAGCCCAAACGACGGCTGATTGATAACTTGAGCCTTACGTAAGCAGAGGCAACTCGGTGGATATTCAACTAGGCCGTTCCCGCACTGTGCGTCGCGCCTATGGGATCGATGAAATTGCTCTTGTGCCAGGCGGCCGCACCGTTGATCCAGCGGTTGTTGATAGCAGCTGGCAGGTAGGCGGTTTTAAGCGAGAGATTCCGATCATCGCTAGCGCCATGGATGGGGTGGTTGATGCGGCGATGGTGGCGGAATTAAGCCGCTTAGGCGCCCTCGGAGTGCTCAATCTGGAAGGGGTTCAATGCCGCTACAGCGATCCGAATCCAGTGCTCGATCGCATTGCAGCGGTGGGTAAGGAGGATTTTGTGACCTTGATGCAGGAGCTCTACAGCCAACCGGTGCAAGAAGAACTGATCCGCCAACGGATTGCTGAAATCAAACAAGCCGGTGGAATCGCGGCTGTGAGTGCAACCCCAATGGCTGCATTGAAATTTGGTAAGGCTGTAGCAGAAGCAGGGGCGGATTTATTTTTTGTGCAAGCCACCGTGGTAAGCACTGATCACCAGGGGCCTGAAGGGCAGGAAACCCTTGATCTGGAAAACCTTTGTCGCACCATGGGGCTCCCTGTAATCATCGGCAATTGCGTTACTTATGAGGTAACGCTGCAACTGATGAGGGCCGGTGCTGCAGCCGTAATGGTGGGAATAGGGCCTGGAGCTGCCTGCACCTCCCGCGGTGTGCTTGGGATCGGTATCCCCCAAGCCACTGCCGTTGCCGACTGCGCTGCTGCCCGCAACGACTATGAAAAAGAGAGTGGTCGCTATGTCCCAATCGTTGCCGATGGCGGAATTATTACCGGAGGGGATATTTGCAAATGCCTGGCTTGCGGCGCTGATGCCGTGATGATCGGTTCACCGATTGCCAGGGCCGCTGAAGCCCCAGGTAGGGGGTTTCACTGGGGAATGGCCACGCCAAGCCCCGTTTTACCAAGGGGGACCCGCATCAAGGTGGGCACCACCGGCAGCCTTGAGCGAATTTTGCGAGGTCCGGCCAATCTCGACGATGGCACCCAGAATTTATTGGGCTGCATCCGCACTTCAATGGGCACCCTTGGAGCCCGCACAATTAAAGAAATGCAGCAGGTGGAGGTGGTGGTAGCCCCTTCTTTACTAACTGAAGGCAAGGTTTATCAAAAAGCGCAGCAATTGGGAATGGGCAAGTAGAAAAAGTTTGATAAGAGAGGCCGTAGCATGGAAGAGTGTGGCTTCGGCCTCACACTCCTCACACCACCCGCCCGGCGCGTCCGGGCTTTGTTCTTACACATAGCTTCAGCAACGGGCCTTTGCTAACTGCGTTGCTAGATTGGAATATCGTTTCCTAACTAGCAATGTCGAGCGCCGCTGCCGTTACTGATGCCTCTTTCGACCAAGACGTGCTGCAGAGCGATGTTCCTGTGTTGGTTGATTTCTGGGCCCCTTGGTGCGGGCCATGCCGCATGGTGGCCCCAATCGTTGATGAAATTGCCAAGGAATTTGAAGGCCGGATCAAGGTGATGAAGCTGAATACCGATGAGAATCCAAATGTTGCTAGTCAATACGGGATCCGCAGTATTCCTACCTTGATGGTTTTTAAAGGTGGTCAAAAAGTAGACACCGTGGTTGGTGCCGTACCCAAAAACACCTTGGCCAGCACGATTTCTAAATATCTTTAAGGGAGTTAGCCATCAGCAAGCCGCTCAGCTCATTAGCAGATGCGCTGATAGATCATCCCCATGGAGCAGCTGCTTCACGGGTGTTGGAAACTTTGTTGGAGATCAGTAGATCAGCAGCCGATACAAACGATTGGCAATTAGTTGAAGCCACATTGGCGGATATGGCAGCAGCTTTTGCTCTGTTTCATCCCCATCGCAATATCCGCAAATTGGCGGTTTTCGGCTCCGCCCGCAGCACGGCAAGCGATCCTGCTTATCGCCTTGCCATGGAGCTGGCAGAGGAGGCTGTGAATTGCGGCTTTGAAGTGATGACCGGCGCCGGCGGCGGTGTAATGGAAGCGGCAAATCGCGGTGCAGGTACTGATAAATCTTTTGGTTTAGATGTGAAACTGCCATTTGAACATTTGACAAATCGCTATATCGACAGCCCGGCAAGGCTGCTGAGCTTTAGTTATTTTCACACCAGAAAGTTATTTTTTTTGCGTGAAACTGATGCAGTTGTAGTGCTACCGGGTGGCTTTGGCACTTTAGATGAATTATTTGAAGCCCTTACCCTGATCCAAACTGCAAAGAATCCACCGGTGCCAGTGGTATTACTTGCTCCGTTGGGAGATAACTATTGGGATAATTGGCAAAATTACATAGATACAAGCCTGCTAGAGCGCGGCTTTGTTTCAACTCAAGACAGTTGCATTTACCGCAGCGCAAATTCAGCCAAGCAAGCTTTGCAGCTGATTGATGGGTTCTATAAAGTTTTCAAGGCCAGCCATTACAACGCAAATAAGTTGCAATTAAACCTAAACTATTACCTACCGGAAAATGAACTGACATTAATAAATAAAAAATTTAGCTGCCTATTGCTTGAAGGGGAGATTTACAGCACAAATAATATTAGCCACGGCTCCAATTTAGAGCTTTGTTTTGATCAACGCCAGATGGGTGGTTTATATGCGCTGATCGATCATTTAAATGGCCTTGATCTGAGCCATTACTCGCAATGATTGGCATAATCGATTACGGAATGGGTAATCTGCATTCTGTAGAAAAGGCATTGGTTAAATTAAATGCCCAAACCCTAATTATACAAAAACCAGCACAACTAGCTGAGCTATCGGCATTGGTTTTACCCGGGGTGGGGGCATTTGATCCAGCGATGCAAAGGCTCTCAGAAGGGGGCTGGGTGTTGCCATTACAGCAGTGGGTGGAGCAGCAAAAGCCACTGCTCGGCATCTGCCTTGGCTTGCAATTGTTATTTGAAAGTAGTGATGAAGGTTGCTTACCAGGCTTGCAACTATTGGCAGGCAAAGTAGCGCCTCTACCGCTAATACCGGGGGAGCCAATACCGCATATGGGTTGGGCACCGCTGGAATTAACAGCTAGCAATTCATTATTTGTGCCAGGTAGCACTCCAGATTGGATGTATTTCGTGCATTCATATGCCGCTATTCCAGTTGATCCCAGCTGCATTACTGCCTATGCCCCATATGGCACAAGCAAGGTGGTGGCTTCAGTTGGGAGAGGAGCGCTGCAGGCAACTCAATTTCATCCTGAAAAATCAGGTAATGCAGGCTTACTGATGCTGCGGCGTTGGCTGCAAACCCTGCCATGAGGCTTAGCAACGGTCAAAAATTACAAAGCCCCCCCGGGATAGTGGCGCGTCCCACCCTTGCCTTAGTGAGGGAGGCGGTGATGAATTCCTTAGGACCCCAGTTAGAGGAAAGCCGTTGGCTTGATCTTTGTAGTGGCAGTGGCGCTATGGCCTGTGAAGCCTTGCTGCACGGAGCAAGCTTTGTGCAGTTGGTGGAGGAAAATCGCCGTATTGCAGCTGTTGCCCGCAGCAATCTGCTGGCATTGGGGGATGAATATCAAGCCAAATGGCAGCTGGCGGTAGCTGAGGTGAGTTGGTGGCTTGATCGCCACCGCAATAAAGCATCAGCAGAACCGTTTTCGTTTATTTATGCAGATCCCCCCTACAAATCAAACTTATACGGGGTGATTTGCAACGGCATCCAGCGAGGGCAATTTCTTGCTCCAGAAGCATCTTTATTGCTGGAATGCTCAAGGGATGATGCCCCACAATGCATTGCGCCATGGCAGCAGCTACATCGTCGCCGTTATGGCCGCACCTTGGTGTTGCAATGGCAGCTTTCAACCGCCGAGAGCGCTGCCTCTTCTGTATTGATTCCAGGCAGCAACGAAAAGACCCACCAGGGTTACGGGGATCAGGCCTAAAACGATGCCGCAAAGGAGTGGTTCAATCATCGACCAACTTCTGTAGATAGGATTTGTTCATCCAATTTAAGACCTGCAGCACCCTCACCTGTGCTTCCACAACAACTATTGAAGTGAACTGCATTGACGCAAACACAAGTAAATGAGGTTGCAAACGCTTCAGAAGCGCCCCAACGCCGCGGTTTAATCACGGCGTTAGTGGCAATTGCTTTGCTTGCAGCTGTATTGCTGGCAGTTTTTTTATATGGCAACAGCCGCCAAGATCCATATACGCAGAGCAGTTTGGCCTTGCAGGGGGATCAGGAGCGGGGTTCAAAATTGTTTTTAATTAACTGTGCCGGTTGCCATGGCATTGCCGGCCAAGGCGTAGTTGGGCCAAATCTGCACGGCGTAAGCCATAGAAAACGTGATCAGGCGTTAATTCAACAAGTAATTAGTGGAAACACTCCACCAATGCCTAAGTTTCAACCTGATCCCCAATCAATGGCAGACCTCCTCGCCCATCTGCACACGCTGCAGTGATATCCGCAAATTTAGTGGTGGTGCTGGTGGAAACCGCAGGCCCCCTAAATCTGGGCAGCGTTGCAAGATTATGTGCAAATTACAAACCAAGCAGATTACGGCTGGTAAATCCCCGTTGCGAACCCGGCGATCCCCTGGCCAGCTTGATGGCAGTGCGCGGGGGGGAATGGCTTAAAAAGGTGGAATTTCATAGCAGCCTCAGCGCTGCTGTAGCCGATTGCCGCCGGGTGGTGGCCTGTTCTGGCCGCATTGAGGCCCAAGAACGCCAACATCACAATCCCAAAGAAGCAATTGGCTGGTTGCTGGAGCCCCAAGCAGGTCCAGCCCAGGTGGGTTTGGTATTTGGCCGCGAAGACCACGGTTTAAGTAAGGAGGAATTGCTTTTAGCTGGAAGATTGCTGCGAATCCCCACTGGCCCTGGCTACGGATCTTTAAATCTTTCCCATGCGGTTGCTATTTGCTTTGCTGAAATTCAGCAACAATTGGAACAGCAAAAGGCTGCTTATGCGCCCCTTCAAGCGCTCGATAGCCCGTTAGCAAGCCATGAACAGCTGGAGCAAACCATCCAGGATGCTGAGGCATTACTACTGAATGTGGGCTTTCTTTATCCCCACACCGCTCGGGCACGAATGGGGAAATTGCGCCAGATTTTGCAGCGGGCTGAACCAAATGCAGAAGAAGTTGCTTTATTGCGTGGCATGGTGCGGCAACTGCGCTGGGCTATCGGCCGCGATTCTGGGTAAGTTGGCCTGCGCATGGGCCAAGTTTTGAGCCAACGTTTTTCAGCAAGCCAACCAGCTTTATTACTTTTGAGGTTGCTAATCCTTGGGGTGGGCCTTGGCGTGCTTACAGGCACTGTTTTGAAGCTGTTGGCGCCACGCTTTAGCGATGCAGGCGCTGGCGTTAACAGTGCGATACCGGTTGTTAACCGCGGCAGCATGGGGGAATTCAAGCCAAACCTTGAATTAAGTGCTTTGAGCCAAACCTATGCAAAATTGGCGGCCCGCCAACCGGATCTCAAAGTTAGTGCCTTCGCGCTGGTGCTAGATAACGGAAATTACGCGCAGCTAAATCCAGATACCCCGCTACCAGCCGCTAGCGCAATCAAAACACCAATACTCCTTGTTGCGTTAGAAGCGATTGATCAAGGCAAGGCGAAATTAAACGAAAAACTAAGCCTTAGCAAAGTTGTAGTTGGTGGCGGCTCAGGTTGGATGGGCAGCCAACCGATCGGCAGCCGCTTCAGCTTCAATGAAGTAGCAACCGAAATGATTCGCGTTAGTGATAACACTGCCACCAATTTATTAATCCAAAGATTGGGCGGTAAAACTGCATTAAATGCAAGATTTTTAGAGCTTGGTTTACTAAATACCAGCATCAAAAACTGGTTGCCAGACCTTGATGGCACAAATACCAGCAGCGCAAAGGATCAAGCCCGCGCCATTGCCCTGGTAGAAACCGGCAAGGAGTTATCACCTCGCAGCCGAGATTTATTTCGTTCAACCCTTGGCAGCTCAAAAACAGACACCTTGATCCCCAGCGGCTGGTTGCAGGGCCTAGGGGGCGGCAACGACGACGTAAACACGGCTTTGCTGTCAAAAGGGGTGAGAATTTTTAATAAAACCGGTGATATCGGGATCGCTTACGTGGATTCAGCCTTAATTGAATTACCCGATGGCCGGCGCGCTGTGGCCTCTTTCATGGTGAAGGGTCCTTTCAACGACCCCCGCAGCACTGATCTAATCCGCGCTATGGCAGCAGCCACTGCAGTTGCTCTGGGGGCAAAATGAGATTCGCTTTACTGCCGGCGGTTTTAAGCAGTTTTTTCTTTGAAACTCTTTTGCTTCCGGTGCTGGCCCAAAGCCAAACGGAACAGTTTCGCCCTGGCCAAGTGCGGGCTTTACCCGGGCAATTAGACCGCAGCTTGATGGTGAACGACAACAATCCAGAGGTGATTAAGGGCCCTGGGATTCTGCTTTCTACCTTTGATGGCAAAAGCCGTGGGGTACCAAATGCCCACTTAAATGTGCCCCTAGAGGGCAATTTTGAATTATTTAGCCACCACATTTTTGCCGGTTCAGGGCCGCAGGCCAACAGCACCCTTTGGCAGGGCATCGTGGTTGGGAACCGCAGCAATAAAGCAGTAACCGTAAGGATGCCAACTGGCGCTAGTTGGTTATCTCAACCCGATGCCCCCTTTTTGCCCTTACCAGGCCAAATGGAACACGACGGTTTGAGCGTATATGCAGGGCCTGGCTCACGGGTGGCGGGGGATCTTGTTGCTGGAAACGCCCCCAGACCAGCCTGGCTACCCGCCAGCATCAGCCTGGGGCCAAACAGCAGCCAAATGCTGTTTAGTTTGCCCATACCTGTAAAAGGTTTGGATCCATTGCTAAACGGCCGCAATTTGCAGGTGCGTTTTGAAACTGATGGCCCTATCTCACTTGCAAGCCTTGCCTTAATCAGTGATACCCCCCCCAGCCCAGAGCAATTTCTGGAGCTTTTAGAGGGCGGTTTAAGCGAAAAAGAACATGCACCAACCCCAAAGGGGGCACCGGGGGCAATGATTTATTCCCGAGTTAGCGGAGTTCAACAAGGGCGACGCTGGAAGGGTTTGTTGAGCGATCCAGGTAGCAAGGTGTTGCAGATTGGCGAGCAGCCGGTGAGTTGGCCAATTGCCAGCCTGCAAAAAGGAACCTTTGGCACCGGCCAGGTGCAATCAGCACCATTAGTGGCTTTCTACCCCAATACCGCCTGGGAAGCCCACGGTAACTACGGGGTGGAATACGACCTTGATCTCCCTCTTCTCAACAACAGCAAACAAAATCAACAATTGGCCTTGAGTTTGGAATCACCGCTAAAAAGCGATCGAAAAGAGGGGGGGCTGCGTTTTAAAAATCCAGCCGGCCCTGCAGTGTTTTTTCGCGGCACCGTGGAGCTGCGCGGATTAGATGGCAACCCCGGCCGCAGGTATCAACATTTGGTATTGCGTTCGGGTGATATGGGCAAACCCCTTGGCCTCATAACCCTTGCACCTGGGGAACAACGCAATGTGCGGGTGCGGTTGATCGTGCCAGCAGACATCACCCCAGTGCAGGTGCTTACGGTTACACCGTTGGCGCAAGCCCCAGCTGTGAAACAATCCGAATCAGTGCCAGTTAATTAGTGGTGAGCCAGGTTCGCAAGCGCAGGGTGTATCCCTTCACCGCCATCGTTGGCCAGGCTGAGATGAAGCTGGCTCTACTGCTCAATGTGATCGATCCACGCATCGGTGGCGTGATGATCATGGGTGATCGGGGCACGGGCAAGAGCACAACAATTCGCGCTCTAGCTGATTTGTTGCCGGAAATTGATGTGGTGGCTGGCGATCCATACAACAGCTCCCCCACCGATCCAGATCTCCAAAGCGTTGAAGTGCGCAACCGCGCCGAAGCCGGTGAAGCACTGCCGGTGGAACCGCGCCAAGTGCCAATGGTGGATCTACCGCTTGGCGCTACGGAAGATCGCCTTTGCGGCACGATTGATATCGAAAAAGCGCTTAGTGAAGGGATCAGGGCCTTTGAACCTGGCTTACTGGCAAAGGCCAATAGGGGTTTGCTTTATGTGGATGAAGTAAATCTGCTTGATGATCATTTAGTTGATGTTTTATTGGATTCAGCCGCATCTGGCTGGAACACAGTGGAGCGGGAAGGTATTTCTGTGCGGCATCCGGCCCGTTTTGTATTAATAGGTTCGGGTAATCCAGAGGAAGGTGAATTAAGGCCGCAATTGCTTGATCGTTTTGGCATGAGCGTTGAGGTGCGCACCGTGCGCAATGCCCAGCAGCGGGTGCAGGTGGTGGAACAACGCAGCAGTTTTGATAGCGATCCAGATGCCTACCTTCAGCAGGTGGAAGCAGCTCAACAGCAACTGCAAAGCCAGGTGGTGGCAGCCCAGCAACGGTTATCAAAAGTGCAGTTAGATCCTGATCTACGTCTAAAGATCTCCGAGGTTTGCGGCCAGCTAAATGTGGACGGGCTGCGGGGCGACATTGTTACAAATAGGGCAGCTCGAGCCCTAGCAGCCTATGAACAGCGGCTTGAAGTGAGTGATGAAGATGTAGCTCGAGTGGTGGCTTGTTGTTTAAGGCATCGCTTGCGTAAAGATCCACTTGAAGCGGTGGATTCCGGCGAACGGGTAATAAAGATGTTTTGCCAGGTGTTTTCAAGGCCGGTGCCAAAAGATTTAAGTGAATTTGAATTAGCCCTATGCGCATCCTCGGTATAGATCCAGGTTTGGCTCGGGTGGGCTACGGCGTAGTAGAAACTGGGCCGCCAATGGCAATGCTTGATTGCGGAGTTATCAGCACAGAAGCGGGCAGAAGTGAAGGCCAGCGAATGGTGGAAATCGCTAATGATCTACGCCAATTAATCCGCCGCTGGCAGCCGGATTTAGCCTCGGTGGAAAAGTTTTTTTTCTACCGCTCAAGCAACACAATTGCAGTGGTTCAAGCGCGGGGGGTATTAATTATGACCCTGGCCCGTTTTCGCATACCGATTGTGGAATATCCACCGATGCAAATAAAACTTGCCCTAGCCGGCCACGGCCACGCCGATAAAAGTGATGTGCAAGATGCCGTGATGCGTGAGTTAGAACTAACTGAACGGCCCAAACCAGATGATGCCGCTGACGCACTAGCAGTTGCCCTAACAGCCTGGTTTCAACGGTGAAAACAACCCTTCGCAATGAGTTAAGGCTGCTGCGCTCACAACTCAGCTCCAAAACATTTGCTGATGTAGCTCAACAAACCAAGCTAATAGTGCCAAAACTTATCAATAAACGCCCTGGCGCCGTAGCGATTTATTGGCCATTAGCTGGTGAGGTGAATCTCTTATCACTAGCTGAAAAAAATATCGAGCTGGCTTTACCGCGAGCGGAAGTGGGGGGATTGCAATTTTTTAGTTGGAGCAGCAGCACCCCTCTCACGAAAGACAGCTGTGGTATTTCCGCCCCCACTGGGGAAAATCCACTCTCTGCAAAGCAAGTGGCGTTGATGCTGGTGCCCGCTTTAGGAATCGATCAACAGGGCATTCGGCTTGGCTCTGGCGGTGGCTGGTACGACCGCCTGCGGGCAGCAGCCTGTTGGAGAGAGGTGCCCGCCTTGGTGGTGTTACCCCATGCATGCATAAAAGCTGAACTACCTAGTGAGCCATGGGATATTCCGTTTGCTGGCTGGATAAGTGAATTGGGGTTGCATTGGCTAGAAATTTGAATAAGCGTTTCAATTTCCCTAACCAGCGCCATACCCTTGCCAAGATGAGTAAGTAAGAAACTCGAAACAGGTGTTGGTGGCTATTTCCATTTCAACTTCAGATTCTGTTCCAAATCTTGAATCCGGCAAATCCTTATCTAAAAAGCCTGCAGCGGTTGCAAGCAAGCCGCAACGCTCTAATCAGGCCCTTGAACTGATGATCGGCTCAATGGTTGGCATGGTGCAAGTTGGGCGCTTAGATCAGGCCGGCGGTATTCCTGGTTTCTGAGCGATGTTCCAAGGGTTAACAAAGATCAAGTCAAATATTGCAGCATTAACAGGGATTTCCTGTTTATTAATTGGAGCAGCGCTGCAGCCTTCAGTAAAAGCCCATGGGGTGGAAACCAACTTTTCTGGATTAGAAGCAAGCGGGCTATTGCAATTTCGTAGTCATTTTTCCACTGGTGAACCGCTAGTTAACGCTGAAGTGCGGCTGCAATCCCCCGATGGCAGTGAAAGCCTGAAGCTGGGCCGCACCGGCAGTGATGGCCGCTTTAAAGCAAAAATGCCCGCCCAAGCCAACCGCGAATGGGAGGTGGTAGTAGATGGCGGCCCGGGCCACCGCGATTATTTGGAATTAAGCCGCCCGCTACTTGGCATCAGCGCCCTAGGCTCATTGGCATTATTTGGATTTATCCGCCATGGCAAGCGGCAGCGCCGCCCTTGATCAAATTGTTGCCAAGTTAAAAGGCAGCAGTGATCCCAAACGCCGTTATGAGTATGTGTTGTGGTTAGCCAAAAAATTACCGCCAGCCCCTGCTGAATTGCAATGCGAAAGCAATCGGGTGAAAGGTTGTGTATCTCAGGTTTTTGTAGCCCCCACTGCAGGCGTTAACGGTTTGCAATGGCAGGGGGATGCTGATGCCCAAATCACAAAAGGTTTATTAGCACTTTTGATTGCAGGGCTTAATGGCCTCAGCGCCAGCGAGGTGCAAGCAATTGATCCTTGCTTTATTGCAGAAACGGGCCTGCAAGGCAGCCTTACCCCATCAAGGGCTAATGGCTTTCTCAATATCCTGCGCCATATGCAGGCTCAGGCAGCGCATTTATAGGATCAACTCATACCGAAACGTGTAAATGGCAATTGGTATTGGTTTGCTTGGGCTTGGCACGGTGGGGGCAGGGGTGGCTGAAATCCTGCTTAATCCCAGTGGCCGTCATCCTTTAGTTGCAGAACTTGAGCTACGCCAAGTGGCCGTACGCAGCTTGGAGCGAAGCCTTCCCCAAGGCATTAGCAAGGAATTGCTCTGCACTGATCCCGCTGCAGTGGTGGCAAATCCTGCGGTGGATTTAGTGGTGGAAGTTATGGGGGGAATTGAACCGGCCCGCAGTTTGATCCTGGCTGCTATCGAAGCAGGTAAACCTGTGGTAACTGCCAATAAGGCCGTGATCGCCCGCCACGGAGCTGAAATTGCAGCAGCAGCAGCGGCAAAAGGTGTTTATGTCTTGATGGAAGCAGCGGTGGGGGGCGGCATTCCAATACTTGAGCCGTTGAAACAGTCGCTTGGGGCAAACCGCATTGAGCGGGTAAGCGGCATCATTAATGGCACCACGAATTACATCCTCAGCCGCATGGCCGCTGAAGGGGCTAGCTACGCAGAAGTGCTAGCTGATGCCCAGGCCCTTGGTTACGCAGAAGCCGATCCAGATGCAGATGTTAATGGGGGAGATGCTGCAGATAAAATCGCCATTATTGTGGGCCTTGCCTATGGCGGCCTTGTTGATAGAAGCAAAATCCCCACAGAAGGGATCGCTAATTTGCAATTGCGAGATATTAACTACGCCCGAGAATTGGGTTATGTAGTGAAGTTATTAGCGGTAGCTGAACGGGTTAAAACTATTACTGATACAAGTGAAGTGCTTGATGTGAGAGTGCATCCCACCTTGGTGCCCAAAACCCATCCGCTGGCGGGGGTAAACGGAGTAAACAACGCCATATTGGTGGAAGGAGATCCTGTGGGGCAAGTGATGTTCTACGGGCCCGGAGCTGGGGCAGGCCCCACCGCTAGTGCTGTGGTGGCAGACATTCTCAATATTGCAGCGATCCAACAAGTGGGAGGCCCTACTGCCAAGTTGGATCCATTGCTTGCTGCCACGAGTTGGCGCAGTTGTTGTTTAGTAGATAGTGCAATTACAAAACATCGCAACTATGTGCGTTTCCAGGCGGCGGATCTTCCTGGGGTGATTGGTCATATCGGCAGTTGTTTTGGTGCCGCTGGAGTTAGTTTGCAATCAATCGTGCAATTCCAATCCCAAGGAAGCGGTGCTGAAATTGTTGTGATCACCCATGAGGTGCAAGAAAGCAACTTTCGCCACGCCTTAGAGATGATTCTTTTGCGCTCGGAGGTAGAAGCTGTTGTGAGCTGTTTACGCACCCTCTAGGCAAGGCAATAAGTTGGGGTTGCAGAAAAGAAACTCTTGCCTGATTCCCAAAAAAGCTGGATTTTCCCCCTGCTTGGCTTGTGGTTCGGGCTGAGTGGCTGCAGCAATTTGCAACTGCAGCAGAAACAGGCCCCAATTGTGGTGGCCAGCTTTGGTTCTATCGACACGATCGATCCCGCCCAAGCCACTACCACTGCTGCCATCCAACTGCTGTCGTCTTTGGGGGATCCCCTTTACGGAATTAGCGCTGATGGCCAGATAGAGCCGAGGCTGGCACTTGCCTTACCGCAGATCAGCAACCAAGGGCTTAAGGCGGTGATCCAGCTGCGCAAGGGGGTTATTTTTCATGACGGCACCGCATTTAATGCCGAAGCGATGGCTTTTAGCTTGCGGCGTTTTATCGCGATTGCAAAACTTAGTTATGTGGTGGGAGATCGCATCACAGCGGTAAAAGTGCTCGGCCCCTATGAATTAGAACTCACCCTGCGCAGACCCTTCAGCCCCCTTGCGGCACTGCTCAGTTCCACCAGCCTCACCCCTATTTCACCAACTGCTTATAAAAAGCATAAACGCAGTTTTTTAACAGGCAATTTTGTTGGTACAGGCCCTTATCAACTCAGCTTCACCAGCCCGCAATTGCAAAGGCTGACGCCGTTTAAAAAATATTGGGGGCAAAAACCAAGCAACAATGGAATTGCAATGGTGAGCATGGGCACTTCCACAACCCTGTTTGGCGCATTGATGGGTAGGGATGTGGATGTATTGCTATCGAGCAGTATCGAACCGGATCAGCAGAAAACATTACGCAAAGAGGCTCAGCAGGGCGTATTGCGAGAAGGGGTGGGGCCAGCACTAGAAATCGGTTATCTCAGCGTATTGAGCGACCGCCCCCCCTTAAATCGCCTCGGATTACGACAAGCCTTGGCCTATAGCCTCAATCGCCCCCAGATCAGCGCCAGGGTGAGCGACAACATCCGTACACCGCTTTATGGCCTTGTGCCGCCGAGCTTGGCCGGAGCAAAAGCGGGCTGGCCGGAGCAAAACCTTGCTGCCGCCCGCAAATTATTTGAGCAGGAGGGCTACTGCGCAGGCAAAACCTTGGCCTTAAATCTCACCTATCGTTCAAATGTGCCAACCGATCGTCTCTTTGCCCTTACTTGGCAGGAGATGTTGAATGCAAAGCTCGGCGATTGCTTGCAACTAAAAATCACGGGAATGGAATCCACCACCGCCTATCGGCAACTTGGAGATGGTGCATTTCAGCTGATCATGCTGGATTGGTCGGGAGATTACCCCGATCCTGATAACTACCTCGTGCCATTACTGGCCTGCAAACGCCCCCAGGGTTATGTGTGTTTAGAAGGTGAAAGCGCCGCGAGCGGTAGTTTTTGGGCCGCACCAGGTTTGCAGAAACAACTTTTAGAAACTGAGCAAATTACTGGCCCCGCCCGCTTAGAAATGCTCAAAACCGTGCAGCAGCGTGCAGCCCTTGGAGTTCCTTATTTACCAATTTGGCTAGTGCGTTCAAGGGCCTGGGCGCGGCCGCCGATAAGTACGCCACGTTTTGATGGCAGCGGCCGCTTAATCCTTGCTCAGTTACAGATACAAAAGGGGGCCCGATAGGAATGGATCGCAGCAACAAGCTCTTGCGTTATCTCGCTAGCAGGCTGCTGCTGGCACCAGTGATGCTTTGGCTGATCTCAAGCTTGGTATTTCTATTGCTACGAGTGGCACCGGGTGATCCGGTAGATGCCTTACTTGGCAGCCGCGCCAGCGCTGCCGCCAGGGAACAGTTGCGACAGCAATTGGGCTTAGATCAATCACTACCAATGCAATATTTAGATTTTTTAGGTGATCTGCTTAAGGGTGATCTCGGCACCTCAATGGTTAGTGCCAAGTCTGTGGGGGCAATTGTGCGGGATGCCTTGCCCGCCAGCATTGAATTGGGATTTGCAGCCCTAATAATCGCAATCGTGTTGGGCTTAATCGCTGGCTTTAGCGGTATTGCAAAACCAGAGGGAAAAATTGATTTAGCGGGACGCTTATATGGAATCGGCACCTATGCGTTACCAAGTTTTTGGGCCGCGATGGTGTTGCAACTGATATTTGCGGTGGGCCTGGGTTGGTTTCCAGTGGGGGGGCGATTCCCGCCAACCTTGGTGCCACCGAGTGGCACAGGCTTCTATCTGCTTGATGGGGTGCTGCAAGGTAATTGGCAGGTGGTAAGCGGCGCATTGCGCCACCTCGCTTTACCAGCTTTCACCTTGGGGCTGTTATTAAGCGGAATTTTTGATAACGCCTTGCGACTAAATCTGCGCCGTGTATTGCGTTCCGATTATGTGGAAGCGGCCCGCAGCCGTGGCATCAGCGAAACACAAGTTGTATTGCGCCATGGCCTGCCAAATGCTCTGTTGCCGATGCTCACAATTGCTGGTATCACGGTGGCTTCTTTAGTGGGAGGGGCTCTTTTAATCGAGGTGATTTTTTCCTGGCCAGGTATTGCAAATCAATTACAAGAAGCAATCAATCGGCGCGATTACCCCCTAGTGCAAGGAATTGTGGTGGTGGTGGCAGCTTTAGTGGTGCTGGTGAGTTTGGTGGTTGATGTGTTGGTAGCCCTATTGGATCCCCGCCTCAACTTCTGAAAAATGCTGCTGAGGCCGCAATTGCTTGAGCAGCTTGCGATCGATCACATAAGCCTGCACTGCACCCTCATTAAATACACCCAGCGGCGCTGATTGCCCCTCCTCGATACTGCGCAAAAAGCTGATTTGGATTTCCAGCAACATTGTTTGCACCTGTTGCGGATCCTTACCAACAAAATCTGCACCCAAATGCATTAACGCTTGTTCTTTTTCAAGGCCCACTGCAGAAAAATGGCTAGCACCTTCAATTACTGCTAAACGACTGCGGGGATTTGGTAATTGCTGAAAAGGTAGCAACTGCTCCCGCAATGGAGATGTAACAAGATCGAGGCTGCCCCCCAACATCAAAACAGGTAAATCCAAAGAACGTAAACCTGCATCACCCCAAAGCAAACTGCCAAAACCATTTATTGCTACTACTGCTGCAAGATTGAGTGGAGGATTTATTTTCGGCAGATTTAATGCTGTGAGTTGGCATTGCAATAGGTAAGAACTATCTAATACAGGAATGCTCAACATCGCTTTTGCGCAACGTTGCTCCAGGCCAGCTTCCAATTCAGCACCCGCCCATAGCAATCCAGCTACTCCCCCTAAGGAATGTCCCAGCAGCATTAGCCGTGGCGGGGTGGGATGGGGGCCAAACCGCAACTGCTGGCTTGCGATTGCTGCACTAATTGCCTCAAAATCCTTAATCCGATTAGGCAGGCTTTCAATGCCTGGCAGGGCAGCTCTCCCCTCCAGCAGGCCTCTCACCGCCTCAGCATCACTGCCTTGATGCTGCACCAAAACCACTGGCCAACCCTGGACTGCAAGACCCCGCCCCAACCAGGCCAACTGATCAATCGAGCCACCTAAGCCATGGCTAAGCAAAAGCCAATGGCTTGCAGAGCTTTTCCCCTTTGGCCACCACAGCTGCAATGGGATGGGAGCTAGCCGGTGCGCAACGGTGAGGGTTGTTTGTTTTAAATTTTCTGCATTCAGGGGCGCAACAGGCAAGGAAGCAAAAGTGCTGGGGGTTAGGGCAAGGCTTCTTAGTTGTTTTTGCAGGCTGATCTGCTGTTGCAATTGAAGCCGCAGCCGTTCTGCTAATTCAGTTAGTGCATCAAGATCAAGGCGTAGTTCAGGCACAGGTGCTGCCTTAAGTAAGGCGAGCACATTGGCAAAATTTGATTGTTGCAACAAATTGAGCAGCAGTTCACCCCCATCTCCTTGGGGAGAACGCAAAAGGCTGCCTAGTTGTTGCACCAACTGTTGCCCAGCCCAGCTGTTAATTATCGGCGCCACTGAACTTCCCTTTAACTGCAGCGGTTGCAGTAACAACTCACGAATACTGCGCTGGGTATTTGGATCCAACAGGTTTAACCAGGGGCCTAGCTCCTTGTTGTCTTTTGGCTGAAGGGCCCAAGCTTCCAATTGTTGAAGATCTAGGGGAATCTCCAAACCAGCTGCCTTCACGGTTAGGCGTTCAGCTGCTAACAGGGGTGGATGCCATAAACAAAAAACTGCTAATGCCAAGAAAACCTTGGCTAAAGGTTTATGGATCAGAGTTAGCGAACGAAGCAGAAACAATGGTGCAACTTGCCAGGTGGTGGCTGCAATTTCCGCGCACCTTACGCCGAGTGGCGCAGATTCGAGGTGTAGCAGCGTTAGGGGCTGGGGGAATTTTGTTCCTTGGCCCGCTTGTATTCAACCGTTTGGGGCTTAGCAGCAGCCAGATAGGGCTGGCCTTAGCACTATCCAGCGCTGTTGGCCTAGTGGCAAGGGCAAGCAGTGGCCTCCTGCTCGATCGGGGCACTGCTTTAGGAACTCCTTTACGGCTGGGGGCGATTTGCTCAATCGGCGCAGATGTGCTGCTATTTCGTGCTCATAGTTTTAATGCCTTTGTGACGGGTGAACTACTGCTCGGTTTAGCGATGGGGCTTTATTGGCCTGCTGCCGAATTGGCCAGCGCCCAATTCAGTGCTCCACTGCCTTCTAGTGAAGGATTTGCACTTGCCCGCACAGCAGATGCCCTTGGAATAGCTGCCGGTGCGCTAATCGGCAGTTGCATCGCCTGGGGCCTAGGGGCCCAGGCATTGCGGTTGATCTACGGAGTGGATCTAGTGGGAATGCTGGTTTTGTTATGGCTGATAAGGGGTTTACCAAAACGCGGATTACCTCCAGCGCCAGCAAAATTGGCGCCAGGCCAAAAGAGAAGCTGGTGGGGGCAATCATTACTACCGTTATTGGCGGTGTCGTTATTAGGAACCGGGCTACTAACACTGCAACAAAGTGCGTTGCCATTGGATCTTGCTAACGGCGGCTTAGCCAGGCCGGGTTTACCAGAAGCAGGCGGTGGATTATTAATTGTGTTGCAACTATTGCTGGTGCTGTTGTTGCAATGGCCAGTGGGTCATTGGCTCGGCAGCAAACCAGTTGCAAAGGGACTGCGATTGAGCTTGCTCTGCTTTAGCGGCGGCTGCATTCTGTTGGCCTTTTCAGCTTTGCATCCAAAAGGGTTGTTGTTGCTGTTGCTGGCTCAACCTTTATTGGCATTAGGCACAGCTGCTTTTTTACCAACCATTACTGAAGCAGTAGTGGAATCTGTTAGCAGCAAAAATCAAGGCTTAGCTTTGGGTATTTATTCACAAACCTGGGCAATCAGCGGGATCAGCTTGCCGCCTTTAGCTGGTTTGCTAATGGAGTTTCAAGGTCATGGCTTAGGGCTTTGGCTTGTGATGGCTGGGCTTTGCTTAGCAGCATTGGGGTTACTCCAACCTTCATGGGGCAAAGGTTCCGTGCCGTATTCCCAATCGTCGTAATCGGGATCGTTGCGAATTTTTTGATGCAATTCCTTTTGCACCTCAAAATCGTGGGGCAATGGCAATTCAGGGGAATCTGGAGATTTGCCGGAAGCGTTATCTGTTTCTGCTTGCATTAGAACTAAAAATAATTTGAAACTAGTTTGACCCATACCGGCATAGCCAAGCAAGCTTTTGCAACGCTGGAACAGCTGATAAAACAAAGATCAGGGTCATAACCATGGTAATTACGATGTTTAAAAATTAAAAATCCCAGCGCAATGACTCAGATCAGCGCCAGCAAATTCAAGGCATGCTGCCTCAGCCTTATGGATGAAGTGGCCAGCAGTGGCAACGTGCTGGTGATCACCAAGAACGGCAAACCCGTAGCAGAGCTGCACCCATGCAGAGGTCAGCTCCGCTCCAGCCCCTTTGGCCTGCACCCGCAGTTGCAGCTGTTGGGTGATGTGATCAAACCCCTTGATGAACCCTGGGCCGTGCTCCAATGAGCAAACCGTCGCTACTACTTGATACTCACGTACTGCTTTGGCTTGATTGCGACGATAAGAAGCTGGGGCCGGAATCCCGCAACACCATCAGCGCAGCCTGGCGAGAAGGCTGCGTAGCCGTGAGCGCCAACAGTTTTGGGGAGGCCGCCATGCTTCAGGCGCGAAAGCGAATCGCACTGCCGATCAGCGTTTCGCTCTGGCGCAGCGACTGGTTGGCCGCGGGGCTACAGGAGTTACCTCTCAATGGAGATATTGCACTAGCAGCAGTTGAACTGATCGAGTTTCATGCCGATCCAGCAGACCGCTTCATCACAGCCACAGCCCAGAGGAACCAAGCTCAGCTGATTACCGCCGACAGCGCAATTCTCAACTGGCCCGGGTCGCTGCCCCGCCTTGATGCGCAGCAATAATTAGCTTCACACTTAGTAAAAAATAGTATTAATTATTGGAGGCTAAAATGGAACAATCTGCAGACATTCGTTGGCAACAGCGTTTGGTTAGCTTCGGCAAAGCTTTAAAGCTCTTGCAAGAAGCGATGCTAAATGGCCCCGGAGCATTGAACCAACTGGAAAAGGAGGGAGCTATTCAACGCTTTGAATATTGTTTTGAATTGGGCTGGAAAACTACAAAGGATTACATGGAAGCCAACGGCTTTGTATTTGCAGTACTGATGCCCCGCCAGGTGTTGAAGGAAGCTTACGCAGCAAAAATAATTGCTAACGGAGAGGCATGGATCGCCATGCTTGATCATCGTAATTTGTTATCACACATCTACAATTCAGTTTTATTTGAGCAAGTGGTGGAAGCAATTCAGGAACGCTATCTTCCAGCCCTAGAGCAGCTAAGCGAATTCATGCAGCTGGAGGCTATGCAATGAATAATTTGCCTCTGCAACCTACAGAGTTGGAACAAGTGTGCCTTGTATTAAGCCGCCACCCAACCGTATTGAATGCAACCATATTTGGATCCCGTGCCAAGGGCACCCACAGCAATCGTTCAGACATAGACCTTGCATTGGCTGGCCCACTCGATGCACTTGGCGCAGAAGCAATCGCAGCCGAACTTGAAGAACTGCCTCTGCCGTATCTTTTTGACGTACAAGCTCTCGATAGCATCACATACGAGCCATTAATAAAACATATTGAACGGGTAGGTATTAAGATCTATTTCCGGAAAGATCAAATTTATATTAAACAGCTTATTGCTTCAGATTGATAACTATGCAATTGCAACGCCGCCACCGGGAAGCCCATAAAAGCCATCGAGCCGGCTGGTTGCGGGCGGCGGTGTTAGGGGCAAATGATGGCACCATTTCAGTGGCCAGCTTGGTGGTTGGGGTTGCAAGTGCAGGCAGCAAACCAGAAACGCTGCTAATTACCGCCTTAGCTGGATTGGTGGCTGGAGCTGCATCCATGGCAGCTGGTGAATATGTGTCGGTGCAAAGCCAGGCGGATACAGAAAAAGCAGATCTGGCTAAGGAAGCGGCGGAATTGATATCTGATCCAGAGGGTGAATTAGAAGAACTCAGCTCGATTTACAGATCCCGGGGGTTAGAGGCCAGCCTCGCCAGGGCTGTAGCTGAACAACTAAGCCTTCAAGGGGCCCTAGAAGCCCATGCCCGCGATGAATTAGGTATTAGCGAAACCCTTAGGGCAAGGCCTTTGCAGGCAGCTTTTGCATCAGCTGTGGCCTTTGGCTTGGGTGCACTGGTGCCATTGCTGGCGATATTGCTAGCTCCAGCAAGCAAGGTGGTGCCCTTCACGGTGTTGCTTTCCCTTGGCAGCCTTTTGATATTTGGTGGCATGGCCGCAGCGGCAGGTGGGGCATCTGTGCGTCGAGGCGCCCTGCGGATGGTGATCTGGGGCGCCGTTGCCATGGGGCTCACCTCAGCGGCCGGCCATTTATTTGGTGTGAAATTGTAGAAAACGCATCAAGAAAAACCGCAAGTTTCTTGCTAAAATGACGGCATAAACTCCATTTTGGCTGCATAAATGGCGGTTGTACCGCGTTTTTTGCAGCCTCAAGTCTGCCCGCATCGATAAGCATGCTCTAGTTGGCTTAAAGGCTTTTGGCGTTGATGGCATCCGTTGCGAACCGCTGGAGCCCTGGCTGCGGCAGTTGCAGCCGAATAACCTGAATCCACCTAGGCCTTAAAGGCGTAAAACTTTAAGCTAAACATTAAATAGGAACTCCATCACATCACCTTCTGCTACAACATATTCCTTACCTTCACTACGCAGCCAACCCTTTGCTTTTGCTTCAGCTAAAGATCCAGCTTCAATTAATTGATCAAACCCAACAGTTTGAGCGCGGATAAATCCTCGTTCAAAATCTGTATGAATTACTCCCGCAGCTTGAGGAGCGGTCATACCAGCGTTAATTGTCCAGGCGCGGGTTTCCTTTTCACCAGTTGTAAAATAAGTTCTTAAGCCCAGAAGCTCATATGTAGCGCTAATCAAACTGCGTAAACCTCCTTCACTAACACCTAAGCCTTCAAGATAATCACTGC
>Ga0310318_10001_pt1 | contig 32481 bp, 37 predicted proteins | sample LakEriER1TotalB5_FD_194719 | JGI IMG/M metagenome (GOLD analysis project Ga0310318, IMG submission 194719) | Enriched freshwater cyanobacterial communities from Lake Erie, Ontario, Canada - ER10.Total.B5 (v2) (version 2) | ecosystem: Environmental > Aquatic > Freshwater > Lake | place: Canada... | reverse complement strand
GCTAGGTCTCATTTTCAAGCTGCTCAAAACACCGGCAACCCTCAACAACAAAGCCTGGCCACTGCATTACTGGATCAGAATGGGGTTGTGGATTTAGCTAATAAAAAATCACCTATCCCACCTTTACCAGAACGTCCGATCTATCGGCTGTTGAGCTGCGAAGCACTTGGTTTGCCCTCAAATCTATGTGTGGCGCCAACAGTTATTAATCAGGCCAAAACCCGTTTATTGCTTGTAAGTCTTTTGCCGTTAGGGGGGGTAATTACTGGAGTGCTGTTGCTCGGTAGATTGCTTTGGCAAATATGGCGTAATCGGCTGGGGCAGGCCCCTGAATTAAGCGGACCTCAACTAACGCTCCTGGAAACACTTTTTATTGTTGCCGGCGGCTTCGTAGTGCTTGGCGAAGTTGTAGTTCCCCTGCTGGCACTACCTTTAGTTTCAAAAGTAATCGAATTATTGCCACTGGAACCAGCAGCCCGTGGTGGTGCATTAGTTATGGGTTTATATAGTTTTACGGCTGCTCCAGCCTTACTTTTAATTTGGGGTTTTAAAGGTTTCAACCTGCAATGGCGCCCCAGCTGGATCGCTTTATCGGAAGGAATTAAAGGTTTATTAATGGCGTTGCCACTGGTGGCCTTAGTGGGCTGGCTAGTTGAGAAATTTTGGCCCCAGGCCGGGGGAAGCAACCCTTTACTGGAACAGGTTTTAGATGGACGCAATGGCACTGCCCTAGCGCTGCTTGCTTTTACCGCCGTGGTACTAGCCCCTCTGTTTGAGGAAATACTTTTTCGCGGCGTTTTAATGCCAGTGATTGGCAGCTACTGGGGCAATTTTGCCGGGGTTGCAATCAGTGCTTTGGTTTTTGCGCTGGCTCACCTGAGCCTTAGCGAAGCGGCTCCACTAACAGTGCTTGGGCTCAGCCTGGGCTGGGTGCGGCTGCGCAGCGGCAGTTTATTTAGTTGTGTTGTGATGCATGGTTTATGGAACAGCCTTACCTTTTTTAATTTAATTATGTTGGGGAGCTAACTAAATAATGAAAACTTTCCTGAGGCCCCTTGCCACCACCTGGATTGGATGGTTCACTAACGGAACAAGTGAGCGCTCCATAAATAGTGGCTGCATCGTTATCCACTCGTCATATTCAAGCTAGGCCGCAAGACCAGGAACTTGATTTACGTAGGGCTCAAGTGGCTCAACGAAAGGCCCAACGGCAGAAACGCAATCTTGAACTACTTCAAGGTTCGTTGTCGGCAAAACGGGTAGAACGGCAGGCGCCTTGGCTAGCCGGTCTGCATCGCGTTGCTGATGGAGGTTTAGTGGCTACAGGCGTTGCAGCTGTTGTTTTTACAGGTTTAACACTGCACTGGCAAAACCGTTGGGGTAATGATTTTCGTGATCTCAACGCGGCTCAAGAACTGCAACATCGAGTTCTGGAAACCACCTCATCTCTAGAACAATTTCATCTTCTAAAGGCGCAACAGCCCGGTGCGTTGGTAGCTACCCGCAGCGAGGATCTTGTGTTTCTCCCCCAACCTCCATCGGCGCGAGAAGCCGTGGATCAAATACATCGCCCCTTGAGTTTTTCTGTAATTGCCAGTGGTTACTAAAACTCTCCCCCGCAAATCTGCTGGTAACAGACATAGGGTGTTGCATTTAAACCCTGTTCCAACAGCGCGTTTAATCGCTGTTGTTTCTCTTTTATTAATAGGTTTAGGGGGATTAGCCATCAGGTTGGGATGGTTGCAAGTAAGGGAGGGGCAAAAACTTGAGGCAAAGGCGCGCCAGGTTCAAACAGAAAAACTTGATCCGTTGGGTAGGCGCCGCAGCATCGTTGATCGTGAAGGTCGCCTCTTAGCTATCGACGAAGAACGGATAACTGTTTGGGCCCATCCCCGCTATTTTCATTTTCCAGGTGATGATCCAGGCCAGCGGCGCAGCACAAGGGAGGTTGCTAACCGCCTCGCCCCACTGCTGGGCCTGGATCCAGATCTGTTGGTGGCCCGAATGGGCAAACAACGTTCAGGCGTAAAACTTGCCACAAATCTGGAACCATCAATTGGCTCAAGGCTAAAAGCGCTTCGCATTGATGGGATCGACTTTGAGCACGGTCCGCAACGTATTTACCCCCAAGGGCCTTTATTTGCCAATGTGGTGGGTTTCTTAAACCTCGAACGCGTACCCCAAGCCGGCCTTGAGCAAAGTCTTGAAAGGGATCTGCGCAGTCAAGAAAGCAGCATTGGCATCCGCCGAGGTGGTGATGGCACGCCTCTGCCGGATGGATTAAGAGCAGGCAGCATGTTTCGGGATGATTTAAAACTGCAACTTACCCTTGATACCCGTTTGCAACGAGTAGCTCAGATGGAGCTGGCGCGGCAGGTAAAAAAATGGAGCGCCAAACGCGGTGTTGCGATGGTGATGGATGCAAGGAATGGAGAACTACTAGCTCTCACATCAGTGCCCACCTACGATCCAAACCAATTTTGGCGACATAAGCCTGGCTTATTTCGAGAGTGGTCGGTGCAGGATATCTACGAGCCTGGTTCAACTTTTAAGCCAATAAATATAGCGATTGGATTGCAAGAAAAGGTGTTAAATAAATCCACACGCTTAAATGACACGGGATCCCTACAAATTGGCGGCTGGCCTATATTTAATAATGATAAATCGGCATATGGTTTGATTGATCTACCCACCACATTGCAGGTTTCAAGCAATGTGGCAATGGTAAAAGCAATGCAAAAGTTGAAGCCAGCGATTTATTGGCAATGGCTGGATCGCATTGGTATCGGTTCAGCGCCAGACACCGACCTTCCAGGAGCAGTGAGTGGTCAGCTCAAATCACGTACCACCTTTATCGAAAACCCAATTGAAACTGCCACTGCTGCATTTGGCCAGGGCTTTGCTTTAACCCCCCTAAAAGCCCTGCAGCTCCATGGAATGTTGGTGAATGGAGGCAAATTGGTGAGTCCTCACATAACCCGTGGCTTGCGTAGTGGCGACAATCTTGCCACTGCTGGCCCTGCAAATGGCTTGCAAATGCTTGATCCAGCTGTATGTGCTCTTGTGTTGAATTGGCTTGAAACCGTTGTGGAGAAAGGCAGTGGAAAAGCAACCCAGGTGCCTGGCTATCGCATTGGAGGCAAAACCGGCACAGCCCAGAAAGCAGCCAATGGCGTTTATATCTCTGGAGCACGAATAACCAGTTTTGTGGCCCACCTGCCGATTAACGATCCTCGCTATGTGGTGTTGGTGGTAGTTGATGAACCGCAGGGGGGAAATGCATATGGTTCAACTGTTGCAGCACCAGTTGCTAAAAGCATTATTGAGGCTTTGCTTGTAATAGAACAAATCCCCCCTAACAAACCCAGAATTTCAAATAAAACCTTAAGCAAGGCTTGAACCGCAATTAAAAAGCTCAGCTACGGTAAAACCAATCGCACCAATACCTTGGCGACCTTGCTCGAACAGCTTTCAGGCATGACTGTGGTGGTAGCCGACACCGGCGATCTCCAAGCAATACAGCAATTCACCCCAAGAGATGCCACCACAAATCCATCCTTGATTTTGGCGGCAGCTCAAATTCCTGCCTACCAGCACTTAATAGACGACACCTTGAGAGCATCCCGCAGCCTGATCGGGGCAAATGCCCCTGCTGAAGAGGTTGTTGGTGAAGCCCTAGATGAAATCTGCGTGAGTTTTGGTAAGGAAATCCTCAAAATTGTTCCTGGCCGGGTTTCTACTGAAGTTGATGCTCGCCTCAGCTTTAACACTGAAGCCACAATCGCAAAGGCACATAAGTTAATCGGTTTATACAATGACGCCGGCATTACTAATGATCGAGTATTAATAAAAATTGCCTCTACATGGGAGGGGATCAAAGCAGCTGAATCCCTAGAAAAAGAAGGAATTCACTGCAACCTAACTCTCCTATTCGGCTTTGCTCAAGCCGTTGCTTGCGCGGAGGCCGGAATCACATTGATATCTCCTTTTGTTGGCAGGATTCTCGATTGGTACAAGAAAGATTCAGGCCGCGACAGCTATCCAGGCCCTGAGGACCCAGGTGTGATCTCAGTAACTAAAATATTTAATTACTTTAAAACCTATGGCTACAAAACAGAAGTGATGGGAGCTAGCTTCCGCAATTTAGATGAAATCATTGAATTAGCAGGTTGTGATCTACTTACAATTTCTCCAAAACTACTAGACCAATTACGTAACACTGAGGCTGAATTGAGCCGCAAACTAAATCCAGCGGCTCCCGGTGCCACTATTGAAAAGTTCAGCATCGATGCCAATCATTTCAGCGAAATGATGCAGGAAGATCGCATGGCCCATGAAAAATTGCATGAAGGAATTCAGGGCTTTAGTAAAGCGATAGATACCCTGGAAGCACAATTAGCCCATCGTTTGGCTGTACTTGAAGGCGGTGCTGCCTTTGCCCATGCCGCCCAAGAAATCTTTTTACTTAACGACCTGGATGGAGATGGTTGTATTACTCGAGAAGAATGGCTTGGTAGCGATGCCGTGTTTGATGCTCTTGATATTGATCACGACGGTCGCTTAATGCCAGAGGATGTAAGAGGGGGCCTAGGGGCGGCCCTTGCCACAAGTCGCTAGTCGCAATGGTGCAAGCAAGGCAACCCGATTTGCCTGCAGCGGATTGAAATTATCGTCGCTGGCAAGCAACAGGGTGGAGCGGCCATCGCCTAGGCGTGGCCCTTCTCCCATGGCTTCCCAGTTATCTGGCATTAAACCAAAGCCGATTAGATCCCAATGGGCAATTGGCTTGAGCGGTGCTTGTTTTGTTTTGGTTAACGGCACGAATGGAAAAAGTTCTAGCCGCGCCCACCATTTTTGTGGTTCTTGATATCCACGCCAAAGGGCAAGTAGAGCACCATTTTTTAAAGCGATTAGATCTGTTAAGCCCCAATGAGCCTCGGCGCCAGCTGCGGGCTGGTAGCTAAGCGGTGTGCCGATGGGCCTGAATTCAACTTTGATCTTTTTTGCTGGCGTTGAAATTATTTGCGCCAATAGCAATCGCAATTCAGAACTGGGATCTTGGCGAAGGGGCCGCTCTGCCGCCAACAACAGCTGTTGGCCCGGCAACGCCAGCAGCGCTTCCGGACCTTGATTTGGCAGCAAACCACTATCAGCGGCTGGCTGCCATTGATCCGGCAGAGGAAATCTCTGAATTAAACCAAAACTAAAAGCTGATGTTTTATCTAATTGCAGCAATTCAGCAGGTTGCGTTTCGCGGTTACGGGCTTCAGTAGCCATCCACCAATAACCTGCAGATTCAACTATTGCCTCACCATCAAAGGGTGTTGATGGAAGCCCTTGAATTGGCTCTGGCTCCCCCAATTTCCAGCGAGGATTTAAAAGAGAACCGCGCCATTCAGCAGCGAGCGTGAAGCTGCGCTGAGCATCACTAAGTAATAAAAGTTGTGGTAACTTACTTTTAATTTTAGCCTCAAATTTATTTTCAAATTTAGTGAGAAGTTGTAGAGCAGAAAATCCACCGATCGGCTCGCCTTTCGCGGACAGCTTTGGCAATTCTTCTTGCCAAAGCAATTCCCATCCAGCGGATAATGGGCAAGGCAGCAACGCGGCATCTATCATTTTAAACCGAGCATGCTGCCACCAAGGCGACGAATTACCCGTTGGGCAATATCGCCATAACCCATCTCACCGCTAAGAATTTGAGCAATTCTTTGGGGAGCTGTGGGTCGTTTAATACCAAGTTGATAGCCAACTTTTGGAAATCGGTAGAACACCTGGCCAATGCGCCGCCCCCATTGCATTGATTCGCCCCATTCAGTTCGCATTGTTGCTGTGTAATTAGCTAAGGCAGCGAGATCTCCCCCCAACCAACGATGCAGGGCCTCGGCAGAGCGCACACCAGAGAGCAAAGCTGGCCGCAATCCCTCTGCGAGAAAGGGATCTGCAAGCGAAGCGGCATCTCCAACAGCAACTACACCATGCCCATGGAGGGGATGATGGCCATTCCAAACCTTTAGAGGCCAGCGGCGACGTATACCAGCATCGGCTTCAAAACCAAGCGCTGGTAATAATTTATTCAAAACTTGATCGTAATTAGTTGCATCATTTTTAGAAAAATCACCCAAAAAAGTTCCTACGCCGATGCTGTAACCACCCTCTCTTGGAAAACACCAGCAAAAACCATGTTTAACAAGGCCAAATTCAAATCTAGCCGTTGATTCATCAAGCACTGGCCCCTCCAACTCCACAGCTAAAGCAGAGGCAAGTTTTGGTTTGGGATCACCTAAGCCCAGCTCACGTGTTAGGTCTCCTTTTGAGCCATGGGCTAAAACAAGGGCGCGGCAACACAGATATTGCTCACCGCCAGAAGCTCTCAATTGCAAACGCCATCCATTGGAATCGCGTTCAATCGCTTTTACACCAAAACCAAACAAACATTCAGCACCATGGCTTTGGGCTTGCTCCAGGAGGAAAACATCTAGCTTTTTTCTTCTCACGATCCAAAAAGGTGATTCCCCTGGAAGTGGCGCCAGCACAGGATCATCCAGGCACCAGGTGAAGCGCACTTGATCGATTACTCGATCCACCACCGGAGCAAGATCACAGGGAAACCAGCTTTGAACAGAGGCTGCCATTCCGCCTCCGCAAGGTTTTGCTTGGGGCCAGGGGCCAGGTTCAATTACCGCTACGGAATGTCCTAGAAGGGCGAGGTGATACGCGGCTGAGCTACCGGCAGCACCGGCGCCAACAACAGCTACATCTAGCCTGGAAACACTCACACTTTCAGAATATCAACTTCTTTAGCTGCTAATAATTTTTCGAGCTCAATGATAGATTTATCAGTAATTTTTTGCACTTTTTCTTGCTGATCACGGCTAAGATCTTCAGATAATTCACCATCCTTTTCCTGCTTTTTTATTTGATCGATAGCATCGCGCCTGATATTACGTAAAGCCACCTTTCCCTCCTCTGCATATTTAGCTAATAACTTACAAAACTCCTTGCGGCGCTCGGTGGTTAAAGGTGGAATATTGATTCTTATTACCTTGCCATCATTATTAGTGGTGAGCCCCAAATCACTATTCGAGATTGATTTTTCGATCAGAGCCATCGCGCCACTATCAAATGGTTGAATCTGGATGGTTTGTGAATCTGGTGTGGAAATAGTTGCTAAAGATTTTAACGGTGTCTCAGCTCCGTAATATTCAACAATGATTTTGTCTAACAGTGATGGATTCGCCCTACCTGTTCGAATTGTATTAAAAGTCCGTTGGGTTGAATCCAACGCTTTACGCATGCTTACTTCAAGGTCCATGGGATGCCAGCTATCGAACGTGCTTTGAGATTAGGCCGAAGGGGTGATCCTGGTGCCGATTGCTTCACCGGCAACGGCACGGGAAATGTTGCCAGCACCAAATAAATCAAACACCACTATGGGAATTGAATTGTCTTTACAAAGTGCAATAGCTGTGGAATCCATTACACCGAGCTCGCCTGCCAACACATCTTGAAAAGTGAGGCTTTCATATCGCACAGCATCGGGATATTTCACTGGATCACGGTCGTAAACCCCATCCACCTTTGTGGCTTTAAGCACCACATTTGCACTGATCTCAGCTGCCCTTAGGGCTGCTGTGGTGTCTGTTGTGAAGAAAGGGTTGCCGCAACCGGCCCCAAAGATCACCACCCTTCCCTTTTCAAGATGACGAATTGCCTTACGACGTATATACGGCTCTGCCACCTCCTGCATAGCTATGGCGCTTTGCACCCTGGTGGGAATGCCAGCACGCTCGAGCCCATCCTGGAGTGTGATCGCATTCATCACCGTGGCGAGCATGCCCACGTAGTCGGCGGTGGCCCGATCCATGCCAGCAGCAGAACCCTTGAGGCCTCGGAAAATGTTGCCGCCTCCCACCACGATGGCTAGCTCGGTGCCGCTTGCCACAACAGCAGCAACATCGCAAGCAATAGCACTCACTATGGCTGGATCGATTCCGTAACCCTGAGACCCCATCAAGGCCTCACCACTGAGTTTGAGCAGAACCCTCTTGTAGGCCATCAATTACCTCTATCTGGCGAACAGTAGCAACCGCCCCAAACAAAATTTGCTATTCAGTATCAAGATGAAGGAACTGAAAAAGGAATTAAATTAGTTGGATTATCAAAACTCAATTCCTTGCTGAGCTTTAACCCCTTGCTCGCGAAAAGGATGCTTAACCATCGTCATCTCCGTAACCAAATCAGCCCGTTCGATTAATCCCGGTGGGGCGCCCCTACCTGTTAACACCACGTGGGTGCCAGCTGGCCGCTCAGCAATGCCTTCAAGAACCCACTCGAGAGGCAAGTAACCAAGCTTCATTGCCACATTTACCTCATCGAGCAAAACAAGCTGCATCTCTGGATCACGCAAATGCAACAAAGACTGCTGCCACGCCGCTTCCACCAGCTGTTGATCTCGGGCGCGATCTTGGGTTTCCCAAGTAAACCCCTCACCTAAGGCATGCCAGCTGATTAAGTCGTTAAAGCGACGCAAGGCAAGAGCCTCTCCTGGTTCCCAGGCCCCTTTTATGTATTGCACCACCGCCACCTTTTTGCCATGGCCAAGGGTTCGAAGCACCATGCCAAGGGCTGCTGTGGTTTTGCCTTTGCCGAGACCGGTGTGAACAAGCACCAAGCCCTTTTCTAGATTTCGCTCCCCCACCCGCTGATCTTGCACCTGTTTGCGACGTTCCATCCGCAAGCGATGGGATTCCAATTCCGCGTTAGCCGCTAAGGGGGTTTGTTCACTCATGATTTCATTAATTCAGGCGTGCAAAGCAATCGTTGCAGGGTGCCACCAGCCAGCAGATCTTTGCGTTCCACCTTCCAGCCGCGCTTTGTTAATTCCTGCGCCAAAGGGATCGCAAGAAAATCAATTGCTGTTTCTGTTTCAAACATTGCGCAAAACAGGTTTTGTAAAGGAGCCAGGCCTGCACCCGCCGGGTGTAGATCCACAATCACAAGCCACCCTCCAGGCAGCAAAAGGCTTTTAGCTGCTTCCAACAAACACCAACGCTCCTCTGCTGGAAACTCATGGAGCGCCAAACTGAGTTGAATGGCAGCAAATGTTGATGCTTCTAGTGGAGGCTTTTCGGCTAGCCCTTGCACCAACTTCAACGCTGGATAACGCTTAGCCGCGAGTTCAAGGGCCCTTGCTGAAATATCCAAACCCGAAACATCAAATCCAGCCGCCATAAATGGAGCCGCCGCATCACCGCTGCCGCAACAAAGATCGAGCACGGCTGAGCCCGGGGGTAAGCGATCAATCAATAGCTCCACACCGAGAGATCGCAACCGCTGAACTCCACCTACGGCAACTGAAGAAACGGCTGTAACGCTGTCGTAGATCCAGCGATAGCGATAGGCCAATTGCCTGAGCGGACGGTCTGTCATGCGCTGCGCCGCGCCAAGGCAGCATCTACCGCCATCTGCTGATCACGCCGCGTGATCCAGTGGTGATATGTGCGGGTGTGGATTGCCACGGAGTGCCCCATCATGCGGGCAGACACCGTATCGGGCAAACCCACATGAATGGTGCGCAAGGCCCAGGCATGGCGGAGGTCGTATGGGGTGAAAGGGAGCTGATAACGGCGAAATTGCTCAGCCACCCTTCTACCCACCTGCTGCAGGGTGGTGCGGCGAAGGTCTGTTGCAACAAGCGGTAACAAGCTGGAATCAGCTGCAAGCTGGCGCAAATTGAAATGTTCTACCCAATTTGGTTGAAAAGGCCACACCTGATGTTCGCCGGTTTTGGTGGTGGGAAGAACCCTCACAACAGCGGCAGGATCTTGATCAAAATCAGAAAAATCGCAAAAAAACAACTCGTGATTTCGCAACCCGTAGGTAGCCATCAAGCCGTAGGCCAGGCGCCAACGGGGATTTGGAATCAACTCAAAGCCTTCAAGGATTTGGGAATCACTGGGTAACTGACGAAACTGGGCCTGATGCAGGCCATAGCCTGCGGCCCTTTCCGACCAATCTGGCGGCAAGCTGATCCCCTCCTCTCGAGCTAACACCGCAAGCACCGTGCCGCATTGCTGCCGGGCTCTGCTTGCCAAGGGATAGGTTTCCAATACCTGCTCCAGCAATTTTGTAGAGAGTTTTTCTTTTAAGGGTGTTTTAGATATTTCCTCAAAAGTTGTCTCTAAACGGTTGAGGTAGGGGCGATAGGCAGCAGACCAAGTTGTGCGTGCGCCAGCGGGATTACGGCGACGGCGGGGGTCGTTAAAAAACCATTCTTCAAAGCGTTGCAGCTGACACTTCAGAGAAGAAGTGTCAACTTTGACAACATCTATAGAAATTATGGGCCACTGAAAAAGACCTTGATTTACCTCCATCTGCACCTGATGCAGTTGCTTTAGAGCCAACGCCAACCCAGCCTGATTTGCGCTTAAGCCAAGGCTTAAGCGCTGCACCCGCAACCCCTCTGCGCCACTGCGTTGGGGTAACGGCCCGCGCAGACAAAGCAGCTGCCCCCGCTGTTCAAGCCGTAAACGAATACCTGTGCAACGCAAGGCACTGTTGCTTTGAGCAAGTGTTGCTGCAAAAGGAACACCCATCACAATGGCGGTTAGGCTCGAAGGAGTTTGAAAGAAATGAGCATGGGCCGGGTCGGCGTTGTGCTGCTGAACCTTGGGGGCCCAGAGCGGATCCAAGATGTGGGGCCTTTTCTCTACAACTTATTTGCGGATCCGGAAATTATTCGGTTGCCGTTTCCAGTGCTTCAAAAGCCACTTGCTTGGTTGATAAGTACCTTGCGCAGCGGTAAGTCTCAGGAGGCCTACCGCTCTATTGGAGGGGGTTCCCCCTTGCGGCGCATTACAGATCACCAGGCCAGGGAATTACAAAGCCTGCTGCGGCAAAGGGGCATGGAGGCCACCACCTACGTAGCGATGCGCTACTGGCACCCATTTACAGAATCGGCCGTTGCCGACATGAAAGCAGATGAAATTGATCAGGTAGTGGTTTTGCCTCTCTACCCTCATTTTTCAATTAGCACAAGCGGTTCCAGTTTTCGGGAATTACAGCGGCTGCAACAAGCAGATGCCGATTTCGCCCAATTACCGCTGCGGGCAATTCGCAGTTGGTACGACCATCCTGGCTACCTCAAAGCGATGGTGCAATTAATAATTAAAGAATTAGATGCCTGCATAGATCCAGCCACAGCCCATGTGTTTTTTAGTGCCCATGGGGTTCCTAAAAGTTATGTGGAAGAGGCGGGCGATCCATATCAAAGCGAGATCCAAAATTGTGCGCGGCTGATAATGGAAACCCTTGATCGCAGCAACCCATGGACCCTTGCTTACCAAAGCAGGGTGGGCCCGGTGGAATGGCTGCAGCCCTACACAGAAGAAGCCCTAGAGGATCTGGGGGCTGCTGGAGTTAAAGAACTTGTGGTGGTGCCTATCAGCTTTGTAAGTGAACATATTGAAACCCTGGAAGAAATAGATATCGAGTATCGAGAAATAGCAACTGAAGCAGGGGTAAGTAATTTCCGCAGGGTGCCTGCCCTTGATACCGATCCAACCTTTATTGCCTGTCTTGCGGATCTGGTTGAAACTTCTATGGCAGGTCCTGAAGTGAATCTGGAACTAGCTGCTGCGCTACCGGCGCGCACCAAGCTTTATCCCCAGGAAAAATGGGTGTGGGGCTGGAACAACACTTCTGAGGTGTGGAACGGCAGGCTTGCAATGCTCGGCTTTTCTGCATTTTTACTGGAGCTCCTCAGCGGCCACGGACCGCTGCACAACATGGGTCTGCTATGAGCAAAGGCATAAGGGCCCTTCGCCAACTAAGTTAATAAACCAATGAACAGCTAACTGGTGCTGCCGTGACTATCACTACAGCTTCCCAAGCCACAGTGTCCCTGCAGGTGCCAGGTAAGGTGAGCGGCGCTTATGCCCTCATGGATGCACTGCATCGCCATGGGGTTGAACACATTTTTGGATATCCCGGTGGAGCAATCCTGCCGATCTACGACGAACTTCACTTAGCAGAGCAACGGGGCTGGCTTAAACACCTATTGGTGCGCCATGAGCAGGGGGGAACTCACGCAGCCGATGCTTATGCGAGAGCCACCGGCAAAGTGGGAGTTTGTTTTGGCACATCTGGCCCTGGTGCAACGAATCTTGTAACAGGCATTGCTACAGCGCAGATGGACTCTGTGCCGATGGTTGTAATCACAGGCCAGGTGCCACGACCAGCCATTGGCACTGATGCCTTTCAGGAAACAGATATTTTTGGAATCACCCTTCCAATCGTTAAACATTCCTGGGTGGTGCGGGATCCGGCTCAGATCGGCAGAATCGTGGCAGAAGCTTTTTTGATCGCCTCAAGCGGACGCCCAGGGCCTGTCTTGATTGACGTGCCTAAAGATGTTGGGATAGAGCTTTTTGATTACGTACCAGTTGATCCAGGTTCAGTGGTGCCAACTGGCTTCCAGTTACCTCGAGCACCAAAACTGGCCAGCGTTGAGAAAGCTCTGGAATTGATTCGTGAGGCAAGGCGTCCGCTGCTTTATGTGGGAGGAGGCAGCATCAGCGCCGGCGCCCATGCAGAACTCAAAGTTTTAGCGGAACGCTTCCAACTTCCCGTTACTACAACTTTAATGGGCAAGGGCAGCTTCAACGAAAACCATCCATTAGCGGTGGGAATGCTTGGGATGCATGGCACTGCCTATGCAAACTTTGCTGTAACTGATTGTGATTTGTTAATCGCAGCCGGGGCAAGATTTGATGACAGGGTCACAGGGAGACTTGATAGTTTTGCCCCTAGGGCAAGGGTAATTCATATTGATATTGATGCTGCTGAGGTTGGTAAAAACCGCTGCCCAGATGTTGCAATAGTGGCTGATGTAAAGCTTGCTTTGCAGGCGCTTTTAAATGCATCTGATAAAGAGCAAGCAAGCTTCCGCACCGCAGCTTGGCTAGAGCGTATCAATGAATGGAAACTAAATTATCCACTTAATATTCCCGAACCAATTGGTGCAATTGCCCCACAAGAAGTGATGCTTGCGCTGCGAGATCTTGCTCCCAATGCAACTGTAACTACTGATGTTGGGCAACATCAAATGTGGGCTGCTCAATATCTAAACAACGGTCCGCGTCAATGGATTAGTAGTAGCGGGCTTGGCACAATGGGTTTTGGTTTACCTGCAGCTATAGGAGCTCAAACAGCATTGGAAGGCCAACAAGTAATTTGCGTTGCTGGTGATGCCAGTGTGCTGATGAATATTCAGGAACTGGGAACGCTTGCTCAATATCAACTACCAGTTAAGTTGATAATAATAAACAATGGCTGGCAAGGTATGGTTCGCCAATGGCAGGAAAGTTTTTATGACGAGCGTTATTCCGCCTCTGATATGAGCAAAGGCATGCCAGATTTCCCTGCACTTGCTGAAGCTTTTGGCATTAAGGGTATGGCAATAACTAACCGGGAAGCACTGCGCAGCAGCCTGCAGGAAGCATTTGATTACCCAGGACCAGTTTTAGTGGATGTAAAAGTACGCCGAAATGAAAATTGTTACCCAATGGTGCCGCCCGGCAAGAGCAATGCCCAAATGGTTGGGTTACCAAGCCATCCTGAACTAGCCCTAAGTGAAAGACGTAACTGCGGTAACTGCGGCCATTCAAATCCAAGTGAACATATCTGTTGTTCAAATTGTGGCGAGCGCCTATAAAATTATAGGTTCAGGATAATAATTTTTTACCTTTAGCCAGAGCCTCATTCTGATCTTTTGTTAGCAGTGGATAGCGGAGTTTTAAATCATCAAGAGCAGCGTTAATGGTTTTTGTAATTATCAAACGACCAAACCATTTATTATTCATTGGCACGCAATACCAAGGTGCATCGCTAGTGCTTGTATTTTGAAGCATTGCCTCAAAAGCATTTTGATAATCATCCCAGTAGCGCCTTTCCTCTAAATCGCTAAACGAAAATTTCCAATTTTTTTCAGGGGCATCCAGGCGCTTCAAGAAACGTTTGCGTTGTTCATCAGCGCTGATATGCAAGAAAAATTTAAGTAGGATAATACCGTTGCGAAAAAGATGTTTCTCAAATGCATTAATGTCTTCATAGCGATTTTTCCAAATATCAGGCCCTAAAAGTGAATCAGGCAAGGATTGATTAGCTACAAGATTATGAACCTTAACTACAAGCACCTCCTCATAGTAGGAACGATTAAATATACCAATTTCCCCTCTTTGTGGGAGCCTTAGATTGTAGCGCCACAACCAATTATGACGCAAATCATCAACGGAAGGATGCTTAAAACTATGTACTCTTACCCCCTGAGGATTAACCCCACTCATAACATGCTTAATAGTTGAATCTTTTCCCGCAGCATCTATTGCTTGAAGCACTATTAATACGCCCCAGCGTGCATCTGCGTAGAGCAGATCCTGGAATTTCGCCAGCTGTTGAACCCCCTCAAGAAGGAGTTCATTTGAGGCAGATTTATCTTTTAAGTTACCTGTAAAGTTTGGGTCTTGATCGGCCAAACGAAATGAACTGCCGCTAGAAACTTTATAAAAATTAGGCTGATGCCATTCAGATGCCACAGCACTTCAAGCAATAGACGATAATAGCAAAGGATATAGGTTTTACATGAATTGGTTTTGTCTTTCGTTTGTGCATGTTCTTTTACTAATTACTTGTTTACTGCAAGTGCCAAGCTTTGTATCAGCTGCTGAAGTGCTACAGGTAAGAGAAGCAGATCTACTACTGATTGGTGATCAAAATCGAACTTATAGCGTTCGCCTCGCATGCGCAGAAATCCAACCAGGCAAAGAAAAAGCCGCCATTGATTTCCTGCGCAAAACGCTGCCAAGGCGCCAACGCGTTAATTTAATGCCAATCGGCAGCGAAGAAGGATTGTTACTCGCAAGAGTGAGAGCCTTAGATAGTGATTCGGATTTAACTACTCTATTAGTAGAGCAGCAGTTGGCTACAATTAGTTCTACGTGCATTAACAAAACCAAACCCACCTAAGCAAATGAGCCTTAATCGCACAGCTAAGGGTATTGTTTTAGTGCCTTGCCTACTACTTGGCGCAGCTTTTATAAGTGCCGGGCTTTGGGGCGGCGAAACAAATCAAACAGTGGCCTACAGCCTTGGTGGTGCTCTTATGTTAGGGGGGATATTAGCTCAATTGTTGCCAGATGGTAGCAATAAACCAGATGTTGAAGATAATAATTAAAAGTTTTGCTTATGGTTTTTTTGCGCCTGACTGGCCTTGCTCCTGCATCAATTTGAAAAATGCTGGAGTTGGGTAAAAAACGAATTCATCAGTTTTTGTTTCAATCATCCTGCCCAAAGCAACAGTGAGATCTGCAGCTAACAACTCAACTTTAGTTCCTGTTATTTTCGCAGCCGCAGACGCCGCATCGTTATAAGAAAGGAAGAAAACAGCCTTTGTCCCCTTGGGAGTATTTACTGTTATGAAAGGTTTTGAGAAGAATACTGGCACCGAAAGACCTTCATTAATATCTTTTTCGCTAACACCTTGCTTGCGTAGCAGCTCAACAGCCTTCGACATATCAATATCTGAACTAATAACAGGAGCTACAAGTTTTTTATCAGTAAGAGTTTTATTAATCTCGTTTACTTTATCGTTAGCTAAATTCATCGGTATTGGTGTTACCCGTGCTTTAGCAGTTGGATTTGCCTTATTAAAAGCATCCAATTCCTTTAAGGCTTTAGCTTGATCGAGGAACATGGGTAAGAGTAAATTTTTATCACTCTGGGGAATTGGAATTGGAGCGCCTTGATCATTAGTAATTAGAAAAACTGGGATAACGGCTAATTTCCTTAGGGCATCAGCTTCGGGTATTGCCCTTAATGGCAATCCAGAAAGCAGAAGAGGCAAGCAAGCTGCTGCGCCCAAGAAAGCAGACCGAAAGCCTGATACAACACGCTTCACAAAAATCCCATTTCCGATTGGCTTAGCGTAAGCAGAAAACAAGCTCTAACCTCCATGGGTTGGACGGTATGCGCCATGACCACCAATAAAAATTTTGCTGCGCTGCAGATAGTGGGCGTATTGGCAGCACTTCTTGGCAGTCAAAGCCTTGTGGCATCTGAACCGCTAGCTGGAAATGCCTTAATTCTGCTTCCAAGCGAGGGAGCAATTGCAGGTTTAGGGGATGGCCTAAGGCGTGGGTTTGGCTTGGCCCAAGAACAAAGCCAGTTATGTGGTGCCCCCTCAACTCAGTGGTCTATTGGTTGGATAAAACCTGGCAGCGATCCAGCAAAGCAATTAAGCAAACGCAAATTACCTCCCTTGTTGCTTGCTCCACCCGCAACACCCTTAGTAGAAACTGGCTTATTGGCAGCTTCAGAGCAACGACAAATAATTCTGCCGCTGCAAAGGGGGGCTTCATTGCAGCAATTAGCAAGCCGCCGTGGCTCAGATCAACTATGGCCGGTTAGTCCGGCCCGCAGCCTAGAAATTGATTCCCTTGTAAAAGCAATGGTTCAAGCCAACCTGCGAAGCTTCTTCTTGATTAGTGATGGCAGTGCCGAACAGCAACTATTGGCAGATCGATTTTTGGAAAGCATGCGCCTAAATGGGGGCGTTTTACTTGGCACTGATTTAAAGGCTCGCCTGATAGATCCAAACAAACCAAAAGATTTGCAATTACTGGTGTCTGATGCTGAGTGGTTTCAACCGGCAGCCTTGGTGGTAATGAGCCCACAAAACAGTAAATTAACGCTCGCGGTGCAAGCTCAAACCTGGCCACAAGATATGCGCTTAGCTTGGAATTTTCCGCCAAAATCACTCAGCAAGCAGGTGCAAATTGGAGTAGCAGAAGCAAGCAAGGGGCCAGGCTGGAAAAGTTTTGAGCTGGATTTCAAAAAACGTTTTGGTTACAAACCTGGAACTGTTGAGGCAGCTGGATACGACGCCGGTCAGCTTGTTGCTTTATCAGTGTTGCCAGCAAAAGTTAGTGCGCGTAACGGCATGGGGGGCTTTAATCCTGCCCTTACACCAAAGAGTGTTTGCGCAAACGTGAAGATCAGAAAAAAAGGCGATGCGGCAAGACCCCTTGGAGCGATAAGCAATATGGACATGAAAGCAGCAACCCCGCCAACAGCTCAACTGGATGTGATCCAATTGGAAGTTGACGGGGTGCAACTGCAGAAGGCCTTTAATTTAGGCGCTAATTAGAAGGATTAAGAACCTATTAATCACTCTTCGCCTTCATCCTCGCCACCCACTGGCACTAAACGAATTTGTTTGCGGCCTAGCTTAATTTCAAACTCATCACCGGGTTTTAGGTTCAGCATCGCTGTGTAGGCCTTACCTATAAGCAGATTGCCATTTCCTTGAACAGTGGCCACATAGCTGAGCTTGCGACCGCCTTTACCAACGGAAGCACCACCAATTTCAACGCCCTTAGCCTCCAATAAAGCCTCGTAGAAAGCTGTGAAATTTAAACGCTCGCCGCCATCTTTCTTAGTGGACACATATCCACAGGCACGAACGATATCTGATTTACTGGCGTCGCCAAGATCGCGCACCTTCGTTAAAAGGTCATTTCCGATGAGCATGAGTAGTAGAAGAAGTTGATTACTTTAAAAACATACCAAACAAATGACAGATTTGAAAACCTTTTGCCGCAGGTTTGCTAATTGGTTTAGTAGATAGGCTGGTGATAACGAAAGAAGCCAACAGTGATTTCCAACAAATGGCCAATCAGGCCAATGTTGCTACTCGATCAGGGGATTGCTCGGGAGGTGTATGTAGATGCTGTGCTGAACTTGCCAGAAAAGATCTACAGCAAGGCTCAACTTGATGCCTGGGCTGCTGTTGCTCTCCTGCCTGGTGTGCTTGATAAAACCCTGCAGGAAGGTTTTGGCTTGGTGAGTTGTAGCGAAACAGCAATTGAAGCTTTTGCTGTGCTGTATCCAGCAGATCGGGTGGCATTGCTTTACTGCCGAGCTAGATCACATCGCCAAGGCCGTGGCAAACAATTACTACAAGCATTAGAGGAACAGGCCATTAAGCAAGGCGTTAGGCAACTACGCACCGAGGCGAGCTACATCAGCCAGCCCCTCTTTGAAAGCCTCGGCTGGATTACAGAGCAGAAAGAACACTTGCTGATTGGTGGAATTGCCTTTGAACGCTTTCTTATGGGCAAAATCCTTTAGCCCACAAAGCCGCTTTTTCCTAGCTAGAAATTAAAGAGCAAAAGTAGCTGCAGTGCAAAGACGTTTCTTATTTTCCGCAACAATAAAAGTTTTGTTAGCCGCATCAAGCTGGGCTGCATTTGCAAACAGAGCACTGGCAATGGGTGGGGTGCTGCCAGGGCTAGGGGAAGCGGCGCCAGAATTTGATCTGCAGGGAATAAATAAACAAGGAGCCCTGCAACGGAAACTGGCCGATTTACGCGGCAAATGGTTGGTTTTATATTTTTATCCAAAGGATTTCACCAGTGGTTGCACCCTTGAAGCGAGGGGATTCCAGAAAGATCTAGTGAGTTTTCGTAAAAAGGGAGCGGAAATAATCGGGATCAGCGCTGATGATCCCGACCAACACGCCTCCTTTTGCGGCAGCGAGGGGCTCACATACACATTGCTATCAGACCCAGATGGCAGTGTTAGCCGCGCCTATGGCTCTTGGTTGGCGCCGTTTTCGCAAAGGCACACATTTTTAATTGATCCCAATGGAATAATTAAAGCCCGTTGGACAGCGGTACAACCATCAGTCCATAGCCAAGAAGTGTTGATAGAGCTTGAAAAACTACAAGCCTAGGAATTGTTTTTGGCAACAAAAGTTGCTGCTAGTAAGCCACCGATAAAACCACTGAAGTGACCAATCCAGCTCACCCCCGGCGCTGAAAAAATTGGTAACAAACTCGGCAAAATACCGCCGTAGCAAATCAATGCAAATACTGATAAAGCAAGTGATAAAGGTTTTTTTTCCAGCCAACCAATCACTAAAAGATATCCCAACAAACCGTAAACAACACCAGAGAGCCCATGGCTTCCATTTGGCCAAAACAGCCACACGGGAATCGCGCAGCCATAAACCCCGAGCCATACAGCTAAATAATCGCGACGACCGCGCAAAAGAACCAACCATGAAAGGGGCAGAAAAGTAAGCGAGTTTGCTAAAAGATGGGCAAAGCCGCTGTGGCTAAATGGAGCAGTAAGCACACCATAAAATGAACCACCGGGGATCATTGCAAGATTCCATTGCCCGCGAAAAATAAACTGATCTATGAGCTCCTGCATCCAGGCGATCAGCAGGATTAGGAGCGGCAAGAGCATTTTCAAATGCGCAACTGCTCCAATTGACCATTGCTGTGCAGTTCAGCTAGAGCGCTGTAACCACCAATTGCTACTTCATCTATAAAGATCTGAGGAACTGAACTATCTGCTAATGGGGTGATTTCTGTAAATGGAATCCCAAGGGTGCGCAACATTCGCAGCGCGCGGCGAGAAAAGGGGCATTCAGGCAATCCGGCGATCGTTACCCGTGTTTGAGCGAGAGGGCTCCTAGCTACTTGTGGCTGAAGTGAAGGGGATATGTTCAACAATCCAATCAACAAATCAGCCCCCCGCAACACAGTGGTGCCATGTTCTAGGTGGCCACCCCATACAGCACATTCATCATCAGAAAAGCTCAGATGCAAATGCACCCCACTTGCAGCAATCGTGCCTTGAAGGCTAATAATCTCTAATTCACCAGCCAAAACCATTGCTGAATTGCGTCCCGGGCAAGCAAAAGATGCCTGGGAGAGATTTCCTACAACACTCAGCACAAATCCACTCAAATTGCGCTCTCGGGCAAACTGCTCAAGGCTGCTGCGCACATCACTGCCGGCATCTAGATGAAGTGGCTCGGCTTGCATAACAGAACTTTTGAAAATGGACTACCCAGAGAACAGGTTAAGCCCGCCCTTTGCCGGTCTAAAGCTGGCGGTGGTGGGGCATGTGGAATGGATGAGTTTTGTGGCGGTAAAGAACCTCCCTAAAGCTGGGAGCATCTGCCATGCAAGCGCTTTTAGGGAAGAAGCAGCCGGCGGCGGTGCTGTAGCAGCGGTGCAGTTAGCAAGGCTAACGAAACAAAAGGTAATTTTTTTTACTGCCTTGGGCCGCGATGAGGTGGGCGAAAAGGCCGCTTCGCGCTTGGAGGAGCTGGGTCTTGATTTACATGTGGCCTGGAGGGATGCCCCCACCCGCAAAGGGATCAGTTTTGTTGATAGCGCAGCGGAACGCACAATTACTGTGATTGGTGAACGGCTGGCACCACTGGCAAGTGATCCGTTGCCTTGGAACGTTATTGGTGAATGTGATGGAGTTTTTGTAACGGCAACTGATGCTGCCGGCTTGAAACTATGCCGACGTAGCCCCCTGCTAACAGCTACACCAAGGTTGCGGTTACCAGTGCTTGAAGAAAGCGGAATTTGTTGCGACGCCTTAATCGGTAGCGCCCTTGATGAGGCTGAGCAGGTGCCAACTGGATCCCTTAGCCAGATACCACGATTGCGAATTGCCACCGAAGGAGCGGCAGGGGGCTGGTATGAGCCAGGAGGACGCTACAAAGCAACAGAACTAACCAAAAGTTTGGTTGATAGTTATGGCTGCGGGGATAGTTTTGCAGCCGGGGTAACAGCAGCTTTAGCAGCAGGGTTTAACACTTTGGACGCAATCAATTTAGGGGCCCGCTGCGGGGCAGAATGTGCTTCTATCTTCGGCCCCTTTAGTTAAGTGGGGGAGATCAGCGACGTCCGTTAACTATCACCGAGCTGCCAGATGTGCCAGCGGCGCCGGGAAGTGCAGGCACCACTGAGGTTTGACCATCCCACTTATCTAGAAATAATTTGTATAACACTTGATCATCAAGGCTTGAATTTAGCGTTTGGTAGCGCTTTGCTTCCTGCTCAGCAATTAAAACTTCAGTTTGAGCACGAAGTAATTGCTGTTCAGCAATTTGTTTCTGTTCAATTGCTGCTCTATATTCCTCGGCTATTTGCAATCCAGTAAGATCAAGCCCCTGCACAGTTACATAATCAAATTTACGTAGCTCTTCTGCAACTTTTTCCTGAACTAATTCAGATATTGAGTTCCATTCTGTAGCAATAGTTACAAGTTCATATTGGGAAAAAACAGACTTAAGAGCTTTTAACAAAGAAGGTTGTATTACACGGGGATAAATCTGTTGATCATCGGTGGCAATCGTTTCATATATACGACCTGCCTCGCTCGGTTTCATCGCGTATTTAACCGTTGCCGTGGCTTGAATTACCTGAAGATCTTTAGTGAGGGTAGAAAACTGCTCAGGTCGCACCTGGGTGCGAACATCAAATAAAGAAGTGTTTTGTACTAAAGGAGCCTTGATGTTGGCGCCGGGATTACGGGGAATTCCGGTTACTTTGCCAAGAGTAGTTACAACCGCAACATTGCCTGCGGGAACAATAAAAACTGTTTGGCTCAGTAAAATCGCCAATGCCGCCACCACGGCAAGAATAAAGGTGAGAATTCCACCTGGCCCGTCTGAACCACCGGCAGAACGAAGTGGCGATTGCATTGGCAGTTTCTTAGAGAGTATTTATCCTAGGCAGGTAGATCAAAGCGATCGAGATTCATAACCTTTATCCAAGCGGAGCAAAAATCCAACACAAACCTGTGGGCGCCATCGCTTTGGGCGTAGATCTCTGCAATGGCACGCAATTGGGAATTTGAACCGAATAGCAAATCCACCCGGCTGGCGCTGAAACGTTTAATGCCACTCTTGCGATCTCTACCTTCGTAACTACCAGCGTGCTCTTGGCTGGGCGCCCAAACAATTTGCATATCAAGCAAATTCACAAAGAAATCATTGCTGAGGCTTCCCACCCGATCGGTGAACACTCCATGGCCTGAGCTGTTGCTCACTCCAAGCACCCTTAACCCAGCCACCAAAACCGTCATTTCAGGGGCTGATAAACCAAGAAGTTGGGCGCGATCTACTAAAAGATGTTCTGCCATTTTTCCTGTAGTTATTTTTTCGTAATTGCGAAAACCATCAGCCTGGGGCTCAAGAGCTGCAAATGAAACCACATCTGTTTCAGCCTGAGATGCATCGTTGCGGCCAGGGCTAAAGGGCACAGTTAATGGAAAACCAGCAGCAGCTGCCGCCAGCTCCACCCCAACGCCACCAGCCAAAACAATGAGATCTGCTAGCGATAGCAAACCAGCATTGCTGCTATTGGTATTGAAAGCTGATTGGATCTCAGATAAGCGACCCAAAACAACTTCAAGTTTTTGCGGTTGGTTAACAGCCCAGTTGCATTGCGGCTCAAGGCGTAGCCGTGCTCCATTTGCGCCGCCACGTTTATCGGAACCACGAAAAGTAGAAGCTGATGCCCATGCAGTTTCTACAAGTTCAGATACCGTAAAACCAGAATTGAGTATTAATTGCTTTATTTCATCAATTGCGCTGGAATCAAGTAGAGGCAAATCCGCAGGAGGAATTGGATCCTGCCAAATTAAAATTTCAGTTGGCGCTTCAGGGCCAAGGTAATTAGATCGCGGACCAAGATCTCTGTGGGTGAGCTTGAACCAAGCCTGCGCAAATGCATCAGCAAATGCATCAGGGTTTTGATGATAAAAGCGAGATATTGGTTCATAGAACGGAGAAAAGCGCAAAGAGAGATCAGCGGTTGTCATTATTGGTGCATGCTTCAATCCAGGTATATGGGCATCTGGAATTAGATGTTCTTCTTTTACATCTTTTGCTCGCCACTGCCAGGCATCAGCAGGACTTTTAACTAGTTCCCATTCATAACCAAACAACATATCGAAATAACCCATATCCCAACGGGTGGGATTCGGTTTCCAAGCACCTTCAATGCCACTCGTGTTTGTATCTGCTCCCCTGCCGCTACCAAGCTCGTTTCTCCAGCCAAGCCCCATCTCTTCCAGTGGTGAACCTTCTGGAGGTGGACCGACTAATTCTTTATTTCCAGCTCCATGACATTTGCCAAAAGTGTGTCCACCTGCAACAAGTGCAACGGTTTCAGCGTCATTCATAGCCATGCGGGCGAAGGTTTCTCGCACATCGATGCCAGATGCCCCAGGGTTTGGATTACCGTTTGGACCTTCGGGGTTTACGTAAATAAGCCCCATTTGCACTGCTGCAAGCGGAGCGTCCAACTCTCTATTACCGGTGTAGCGCTCATCACCAAGCCAAACGGTTTCATTACCCCAATTGATATCTAATTCTGGTTCCCAGATATCAACGCGACCTGCAGCGAAGCCAAAAGTTTTGAAACCCATGGATTCAAGTGCAACATTGCCGGTAAGGATGATTAAATCCGCCCAGGAAATTTGATTGCCGTACTTTTGTTTAATTGGCCAAAGCAAACGGCGAGCTTTATCAAGGTTGTCGTTATCTGGCCAGCTGTTTAGGGGAGAGAATCGTTGATTACCAGTACTTGCACCACCGCGTCCATCACCAATTCGATAAGTACCAGCGCTGTGCCAAGCCATACGAATAAATAAACCGCCGTAATGCCCCCAATCAGCCGGCCACCAATCCTGTGAATCAGTCATTAAGGCAGCGAGATCGGCCTTAAGAGCTTGGTAGTTGAGTTGGGCAAATGATTCTGCATAGCTAAACCCTTCGGATAAAGGGTTTCCTTTCGGGTTGTGTTGATGAAGAATATTTAGATTCACAAGCTCCGGCCACCAATCTGAATTGGACGTACCCGCACCAGCTGTTGCAGTCAAACTTGAAGGGCTGAAAGGGCATTTACCAGAACTTGTCACTGCTGCAATCAAAAGGTGTAAAACCAAAGTAACTCAAAACAAAAAAAGTGAAGAGAACTTTTACATTCCCTTCACTATTTAAGATATATAAGTATATGTACTAATTATTGTTTACCCTCACCGCAATAGGTTCAAGTACTAATTCTTCAGGAACTTCAATAATTGGAGGAGAAGTATTAATATTTCTTACCACTAAAGCATCTATTGAAAATAAACCAGGACCAATAAGTAGAAGTGAAATGCTTCCACCCAAGTAAAGAGCAACTAATTCCAAAACGTAAATATTGAAACCGCCTGTTAAAATGTGTTGATAGGCAGCTACTAGCATTGTTCCAGTGATCGCAAGTGCTCCGAGTGGTGCAAAAACACCAAAGATCAAGAGCCAACTGCCGATCAATTCAGAAATACCAGCTGCATAGGCGAAAAAGAGCGGAAAAGGCAGGTGCAGTGATGCAACATATGTATTAGCAAACTGCTGAGGATCAGCAAGCTTCTCTTGTCCGTGATGGATCATCATCACACCAATTGCAAGCCTCAAAAGTAATAAACCTGCAGAAGCTAAAAGATTCTGCTTTAAAAAATACTCTTTAACAGTTGGAAGCAACCAACCTGCCAAAGCAGCAAATTTTAGGTTTGGTGATTTTTTTAGGGCAAGAAAATAAAGTGCAGTGCAGGACGCCAAAAAACCGCCTGCTGATTCAAGCAATAGGGGGGAAGCCATAACAGAAAAAATGAGGTTAAAAAATTTGGGAAATGAATAATTTATGCAAGGTCAATCGCTAGGCATGTCTGGCTGGGCAAGTGCGCTCACGATCCAAGCTCCTATCAGAAGCACTGCGAGGGCGGCTGTTGGAGAAAAGTCCATTGAATTGAAAACTTTTGTTTCGAAGACTGTAACGGAATGTAACGGTGCTTGTGGGGGCTTGATCGTGTGAAAAAAATTGCAAATAAAAAACGGAGAAGTAGCAGGTTTCCGATAAGACAGTCAATCAACTGAAATACCTAAAAACTATTTATCTAATTAAATGAACCGGCGACAGCCAAGGTTGATTGATCCGGCATCAAGCATCCGCCCTAGTTTCAATGCTGTGGCTTCTTCTGCCCTACTGAACCTGTATTGCTGCGAAGCAACCCAGCTAATTTCACTCTCTGTGATCACCCCTGTGCTGAGTGATTCCAAGAAAACCTCTCCAAGAGTCATTTTGAATAAGTAACGAACTGTTACATTCTGCCGTTTAAATAGCTTCGCCGTGGGTTGGGGGGAAAACTGGAAGGCCACGAAAACCAAGGGCAATACTCCGAGCAAATAACAACATGGGATAAAAACGCTTAGCTCTGGCTGGTTCCATGAAAACAGCCTTAAGCAGCAACAGCAGTGGATCACTTGGTTTCATAAGTTTAGAAATCTCAGCGACAGCATCAGATCCATGCCATATCTTTTCTGGAGTAATTAGTGCAGCACCGCGTCCAAAATCAAAACCGAGAGCTAAAAGCTGAGCACGAATCTTGTGATCAGCCCTGCCATCGCAAATAGTTAAAGAAGGAATCCCGCCCACAAGTTCAGCACGAGCTGCAAAGGCTTGGCAAAATGGACATCCTCCGTCGTATACAAGCAGCAGTGTTGAGCAGGATTCGATCATTAACCCATTCTGGCGGCAACTATTGCGGGCAGCGCAACAAAAAGAGGGAAGATCGCCCCAAGCCCGTTGGTTGCAAGTTGCAACGGTGGCAGAAGACGGAACTGCAAGGGTTAGAACATTAGTTTTTCGTGGTTGGTGCGGCCCTGCAAGCCTGGAATTACTTAGCGACAACCGCAGCTCAAAGTTAAATGAAATAGCCAACAACCCAAGTATCGAAATTTGTTGGCTTATGACAAAAGCACGTTGCCAGTTCAGGCTTAGGGGCTTTCGAATAGAGCTAGATGCTGAGCTAAATCAAAAGACACGCGAAATGCACTGGCAGAAACTCAAACCGGAAGCTCGGGCCCTGTGGGCATGGCCGCCACCAGGAGAGGAATTCGATACAACGGTAAGCTTCCCTAAAGAAATTGCAGATAATTGCCCGATTCCCAACTGTTTCGAGGTGATCCGAATTGGATTAACCGAAGTGGAAATGCTGCAATTGGGAGAAAATCCCCACAACAGGATGCGATGGCGAGAGAAGCAAAATTGGGCTGAAGAAAAACTCAACCCGTAACACCCTGCAATAGCAGTTTCACATCAGCAAGACGTTTTGCGTTCACGCCGAGATCTGAATCACCCAACCTGGATACAGAACGGGCCTGCACAAAACCGCGGATCGGATCTGCATAAATCTCAAGGTCGTCAACGAACCCGAAAAGAGCACTGCTAACAGTTGCATGCAGATAGCCGTCGGTTTGAACCACTAAATTTGTTCTAGGCATTAATTCAAGCAACGGCTGTAGAGCCTGAACAGCCGCAACTGGTTCTGCCACTTGCCAATTGGCACGAGCACAGTGAGCAGGTGATTCACATGGAGAAAGTTCGGCATTGTGAATTCCCAAATCGCTCGGTTCAGGGCCGACAAATTGAAAAAAGCTCAAACCAAAAACCAAAATAACTTGCAAAACAATATTCATTTTTCTGTTGGTGAAGGGGTGGAATTCGGAGTGGCTGATGGGCTAAGAATGCCCTGCATGTCTAGATCTAGCTCACCGATCCAGAGGAACAAACCAGCAATGCAGGCAAGGGCAGCCCCCAATAAAAGCCAGTGTCGGCGATCCATCGCTTGCTTCCATGAGATTCTTAGTGAATTGATTATGGCAAAACCATGTCTCTCGATCAACTAAAAGCTTTTTTAAAGAGGGTTCAGGATGACGAGAAAACCAAACAAGAAATACTTTCCGCTGCCACCGCAGACGATGTAGCAGTTATTGCGATGAAACTCGGATTTGAATTTTCTGGCGACGAATTACTGCGGGTATCGGGAAAGAAATTTGACCGAATAACAGTTCACAAAAACAATATTCCAGGAGAATACAACTAGCTAAACAGCTTGAATAAGATCCTTTTGCCATAAAGCTAAACCGCCACCTCTGCCTCTAGCTGCTAGCCATCCATTGCTATCTCTTGCAATCAGCGCAAAAAATGGCATTAAGCGAGTAGACATTGGTGCAGGCAGTAAACGCCGAAATAGAATATATCTACCGAATTTAATTAATATCTGATTAAACTCAAATAACAAAAGCGGACGCTTGCCTTGCAATTTTGCTTTACCAATAAATCGCAACTCTAAATTGCCCAAATTTACAATATTGCATAACTGAATCTCATTAAACTCTATTGCTATTTCAAGGCGTGCTCGAATCGCCCTTAAAACTGTGGAATTTATAACAGAGTATGAATTACTACCCTTGGCCCAAACCTGTTGAAGAAGCCAGCAACCAATCAGGTCGTGCTGCTGAATACCTGTTCCGTGAGCTCGGGCTTGAATTTCAAGTTGCAGCAACTGTTCAGCGTTGCATAAGGGTTGATCAAGCACGCATTCCACTCAGCAAAGCACCAGCATGGTGGCATTCAGGTCAAAACGCATGAACGGATCAGATCTAAGCTTCAAAGAGGTTTTAACCGCCTCCGATCGCCACAAGCAAGACGAAACGGATGACAGTTTGTTTTATGCACAACCAAGATTTGTGCAACACCTCGATGGGGGCTTCCGCAAGCAGTTAACCAAACTGTACGAGGAAAAGCTTAAGCCAAATACAATTATTCTGGATTTAATGAGCAGCTGGGTAAGCCATCTACCATTAAACCTTAAATTTAAGCAGGTTATCGGTCACGGCTTAAATAAACAAGAATTAGAAGCAAATCCGCATCTCAATCAACACTGGGTTCAAAACTTAAATAGCAATCAAAAGCTTCCAATTGAAAGTAATTTAGTTGATGCAGCTTTAATAGTTGCGGGATGGCAATATTTACAATATCCAGAAGCAATAAGTTCCGAATTATTAAGAATTGCAAGCCCTGGTGGAATTATTATTGTTAGTTTTTCAAATCGGATGTTTTCCACAAAAGCACCTAGGGCATGGCTAGATGCAAATGATTCAGAACGCTTATTTGGAATTTCCAAAATCCTCAACAGTGAAGGCTGGATTGTGGAGCAAACTATTAACAAAACCTCATTGGCAGAAGGTCTGCATGGTTTATTTGGTGGCAAGGGCGACCCATTTCTATCGATTATTGCGCGAGCAACAAAAAATAAATAAAACAACTAGTATAGATGGATACACGCCTTGCAGCGGCCACCTCTGTGCCCTGAACTCATATTTTTGCTAGAAATCAATTTTAGCTAAAATAAAGGCCTGGATAATTTGACATTAACAATTCAAGCAAACCGCACAAGTTCGTTAAACATTTTAGAATTCAAAAAAAGACCTCAAGTTGCATTTATATATTGTGAAGGAAATTTCAAGTGCCTGGATGGTAAAACAGCTCACGGTCTTTTAAGGCAATCCGATGAATTTGAAATTAAAGCTGTAATTGATAGTGAATCTGCAGGGTTAGATTCGGGAATGGTTCTAAATGGTATTAAAAATGGGATTCCCATAGTGGAGAATCTAACGGCAGCAATCAATCTAAAAGGTTGCAAAGCAAGCAATTTTATTTACGGAATGGCCCCTGCAAATGGTTTATATAGCAATAGAGATCGATCAGTTATTCTTGATGCATTAAGTGCAGGCCTTAATGTAATTAGCGGTATGAGAGAATTTCTGTCGGATGAAGCAGAATTTGCGCTAATGGCAGCTAGCCATAATGCAATCATTCAAGATGTACGACGTCCACCAGAATTAAAAAACCTACGACTTTTTAATGGATCGATTAATACTGTCAATTGTATAAGAATTGCAATCCTTGGCACAGATGGGGCTATCGGTAAAAGAACAACTGCAACATTGATGGTGAAGGCACTTAATCAAAAAGGAATATCAACAGTATTAATTAGCACAGGCCAAACAGGATTAATCCAAGGTGGACGTTATGGCGTAGCACTTGATGCAATTCCTTCACAATTTTGCTCAGGCGAGGTGGAAGCTGCCGTTGTAAAAGCCTATAACGCCGAAAAACCAAAAGTTATCATAATTGAAGGACAAGGTGCATTGAGCCATCCTGCATATCTCTCATCTGGATTCATACTTCGTGGTAGCAAACCCCATGCTGTTGTACTTCAACATGCGCCAAAACGCAAAAATTTAAGTGATTTTCCTTTCCTGGCTATGCCAACTCCCGGATCAGAAATCAAATTAATAGAGGCATTTGAGGAAACTAAAGTTATTGGTATAACAATCAATCATGAAGAAATGAATGATAATGAGGTTAGTTTATTTATTTCAAGCTATGAGGCTGAATACAACATACCGGTTACAGATGCTGTAAGCCGTGCACCTGAAACACTAGTTGCGATGGTGTTAAAAGCATTTCCTGAACTGCAAGATTGTTTAAATAACAACTTTTGAAGGCTCCAAGGTTAGAAATTAAACTCAACCAACTTCAGCACAATGCAAAAAAATTAATAGAAAATCTTGCCTTGCAGGGTATTTCAATTACGGGCGTGAGCAAAGCAACGATGGCAATGCCAGAAATAGTAAATATATGGATTGATGCAGGAATACATTCAATTGGAGAATCAAGAATTGAAAATATAGAATCTATTAATAAAGTAAATAATAGAGTACGCACCTTACTTACACGTATACCAATGCTTAGTCAAGTTGATCAAGTAGTTTCGCAAGCAAGCATCAGCTGCAATAGTGAATTATCTGTATTAACTGCGCTAGCTGCGGCAGCAGAAAAACAAAATTTGCGCCATGGAGTGCTTTTAATGGTGGAATTAGGTGATCTGCGCGAAGGAATACTTCCAAAGAATCTTAACGAAGTTGTAAAGCAGGTAATGAATTTACCAAATTTAGAATTAATTGGGATTGGTGCAAATTTAGGCTGTCAAAATGGTGTGGCACCAGATCAAAAAAATATGAATGAATTGTCATTAATCATGAATAATGTGGAAGCAGATTTTAAAATAAAGCTGGAGTGGTGTTCGGGGGGAAATTCTGCAAATCTGCCTTGGTTAACAGCGGGTGGAGAACCGGATCGTCTTAATCACCTTCGTATTGGAGAAGCATTGCTGCTTGGCCGGGAACCATTAACAAGAACCATAATAAAGGGTTTATATACAGATGCTATAACTCTGGTTGTAGAGGTTATAGAAACAAAACTAAAACCAACAACTCCATGGGGAATACAATATCAAACTAGTTTTAGCGATGCTCCAAGTAAACAGAATCAAAAATCTAATGATGATCGTAATGAAATTTTTGATTCGCGTATTCTATTGGCAATTGGCGAGCAAGATATTGACCCAAGCGGATTAAAAGCTGATGGAATTGAAATAAAAGGAGCATCCAGCGACTACCTAGTAGTATCGAGCTCACAAAATACTTTAAAAGTGGGTTGCGAACAACGATTCAGCCTAAATTACAGCGCCTTATTGCGCGCTATGACCTCCCCATATATAAAAAAGTATTTTGTCAATTAACCTGATCATCTAATATACTATAACGATAGTTTTTTTGCTAAGCATGGATGAACTAGTAAAGGCCTATTACGGCAAATCGCTCCAAAGCAGCGCTGATTTGAAAACAAGTGCTTGTTGTGATGCAAATGCGGTTCCAGCATGGCTAAAGCCTTTATTATCAAAGGTTCACCCCGAGATTTGTAATCGCTACTACGGTTGCGGTCTTGTATGCCCAGAACACATAAATGGATTTAAAGTTCTTGATCTTGGCAGCGGTGCGGGAAGGGATGCATATCTCCTGGCTCAATTGGTGGGGCCTACTGGCGAAGTTGTTGGGGTAGATATAACATCAGAGCAATTATCAATTTCACGAAATTATCTAAAGTATCATTCAGATTTATTTGGTTACTCCAACGTTAGCTTTATAGAAGGAAGAATCGAAAATTTAGCTGATCTTGGCCTGCAACCACAGAGTTTTGATCTAATCGTTAGTAATTGTGTGCTCAATCTCTCTATGGATAAATCAGCAGTTTTAGAAGGAGTAAGAAATTTATTGAAAAATGATGGAAAATTTTACTTTGCAGATATTTATGCCGATACGCCAATTCCTCTTGAACTACGCAATCATCCAGTGTTGTATGGGGAATGCCTTAGTGGAGCATTTTACACAGATGAATTTATTGCCTTAAGCCAAAAAATGGGATTTCTTGAACCAGAACTAATTACTCAAAAATCCATTACAATTGATGATAATGAATTAGCGTTATTGCTGAAAAATATTAATTTTTGCTCTGCAACATATCAATTGCATAAAAAATAAATCGCTCATTAACATTCATATAACTTATCTGCATTGAGAAATCAGCACTTTTAACAATATAATCTGAAGGCTCTAAAATTGCTGCTTCAAACACCAGAATTTAGTTAATAACCATGGATTTTGGCCAGGAGTTTTGAATGCATATGGAAATAAAATTAAAAAAAATTTCCAAGCTATAACATTTGCTTAAAATCTTGAGCTTTTCTTGTAAAAAGTTCTCTGTGCTTTGGTAGTCTTTACAACAGCTGATAACGCAAGATTCTGATCGACATTTATGCTTTATTGAGCTCTAACAAATTTGAAAAATCCAATGCTGCAAAGGATGCTCAAGAAAATTTGTAATAATTTATGTTTTCCAAACAATAAACTTTTATTTCAGAATATTTAGCTTTAAACATCCCCATATTGCATTGGAAGCACCTGTAACAGCAACTAACAAGGAGAGATCAACCACCAGCGCCCCTTTCGTGCTATTATAATGAAACAATCCTTAACAAGGCTGCACGCGCATGTTCACGATTGAAAGAGCCTCTCAAATTTTTCCAGAAACTTTAACCGCAGACGTAGTTCCTGCAATAACCGCAAGATTTGAACTGCTAAGCGCTGAAGATCAATTGGCTTTAATTTGGTACGCATATCTGGAAATGGGTAAAACCATTACTGTTGCTGCATTAGGCGCTGCAAGTATGCAATTTGCAGAGCGTACGTTGGCTGATATAAAAGCAATGAGCTTTACGGCACAAAGCAAGGCCATGTGCGATTTGGCAAATCGCACAGATACTTCAATCAATCGCACATATTCTAGCTGGTCTGTAAATATCAAATTAGGTTTTTGGTACACTCTTGGTGAATGGATGGCAGAGGGCACAGTTGCCCCAATCCCTGAGGGTTATCAACTTTCCGGTAATGCTTTGGCTGTTTTAAGCTCAGTAAAGTCTGTAAGCAGTGGACAACAAATCACTTTGTTGCGTAATTTTGTTGTTGATATGGGATTTGATCCCAAAAAGGATGGATCACAAGTTGTAAGTGAGCCTATTACTCCTCCAACACCTGTTCAAGATCGTCAGAAAATTTCAATTGAAGGTGTTGAGAATTTAACGGTTACAAGTTACATGGAGCTCTTGAATGCAAACGATTTTGACAACTTAATTCAACTCTTTTTAGTTGATGGTGCTCTACAGCCTCCATTTAAAAAGCCCATCGTTGGTGCTGACAATATTTTAAGATTTTTCAAAGAGGATTGTCAAAATCTCAAATTACTCCCAGAGCGTGGTCTAACTGAACCAGCTGACGACGGTTTTACACGCATCAAGATTACCGGTACAGTTCAAACC